>SAMEA104404097__coassemble_1827_pt1 | contig 16288 bp, 8 predicted proteins | sample SAMEA104404097__metabat2_high_PE_096 | metagenome-assembled genome bin SAMEA104404097 (sample SAMEA104404097) | Balaenoptera acutorostrata | reverse complement strand
CGAAGCTCCCTCCTTCGGCTCCGTACGCGGGCGATGGAATACCGGTGACGCTTCATGCCAATGTAGCCCCCCTGAAAAAACTGCGACACCATAATGGTAAGCCAAAAAGACAAATGACATTAAAAGATAAACGATAATCTTTACAGCAAGTGGCTACCATAGGAATCACTCGAGGAAACAACCTCTTTCCCGCAGTTTCGCCCCCCATCCTCAATTTTAAGTTCTACTTAGCCCAAGCGCTTAGAGTTTATTTCCCTCATACTTCAACACGTAAAGCCAAGCAAAAAAGTGCGATCCCCATCGGGTACCGCACTTTTTTTGGGGGGAAGGTACCGTTGGTCCATCCGACTTCAGGAGCTCAGCCAATACCGCCGTAAATAGCGCCAGCGATTAGGGCGATGAGCGCCAGCAGACAGTAAATATATTTACCGAGAGGGTAGAAAAAGCGACAGAGCGGCTTTTCCGACACGCGGCCTTCTTCCACTGCGGCCAAGGCTTCCTTTTTGGAAAGCACCCAGAAGAACATGATGCCAGCGAGCAGCGCCCCCAGAGGACAAATGTAAATGGAAACCACATCCATCCACTGCGACGTCCAGGGCTGAATCATCACTGATACCACGGCCCCCAATCCGCCGATAGCAAGCACTGCGGGCAGCCGTTTCAGTTTCAGATGTTCCTGCAGGAACTCAACAGGTGCCTCATAGAGATTGATAATCGAAGAAATCCCCGCGAAAAGCACGCAGACGAAGAAAATCATCCCCACCAAAAAGCCACCGGGCATACCGTTGAAGACATTGGGCAGATAGACAAACATCAGCCCAGGGCCAGGTGTATTCGGCGACACTTGGCCCACGGCCATCGCTGGCAAAATCACAACCATGGCCAACAGCGCGGCAATCGTATCAAATATGGCCACATTACGCGCCGAAAAGGGAATATCTTCACTCTTGGGCAGATAGGAGCCATAGATGACCGATCCGTTACCAGCAACAGAGAGCGAGAAAAAGGCCTGACCGAAGGCATAAATCCAGACCTCAGGATCCAACAGTCCAGCAGGCGTGAAGGTAAAGATATAGCGATAGCCTTCGCCGGCACCGCTTAGGGTGGCGATATAGGCCGCCAAAATGACAAAGAGAAAGAACAGCACTGGCATCATCAACTTGTTGGCTTTCTCGATGCCACGGCCAACACCAAGAGCCATGATAACAAGCGCCACCGCCAGTCCCCCCACCTGCCAGAGACTGTTGCCACAAGCAAAAATACCTTTATTCCACATCATAGACACGGCTTCGGTCAGGGTCTTCGCCTCAGGTGCAGCCGCCCCAAAAGTGCCGCCGATAACCTGCATATTCTGCCCCATCTCAAAGAGATTGCCCGAAAGCCCCATCCATGTATATTTGAAAATCCAGCCGAGAACAACAGTATAGCCAATGGCCAGCATCAGGGCACCGACAATCGGCAAGGCACCAATCCAGCGGCCCGGTTTTTTCGTACCGAACCGTTCCTGCGTGCAGCTGCCGAAGGCCCCGACCGGCCCCGTGCCCGCACGGCGCCCCAGCGCAAATTCACCGATAACACCCGACGAAGCAATCAAAATAACAAAGAGGACGTAGGGAATCAGAAATGTAAGCCCACCATATTTGGATACCATAATCGGAAAACGCCAAATATTTCCCATGCCCACAGCAGATCCAATACAGGCTAAAATAAAACCGTGACGGTTGCGAAACCCGTCTCGTACGGGCTCAACGGCGGTACTCATGGGTCCGCTCCTTTTCTGAAACGCATCAAAAATAAGGCCGCGCCGCGTATTTTGCGGCATTTCTACCGAGATGCGAGGGTTCTTGTTTTACCGAAACAGCTGTAGCTTTTACAGTCTGCCACTTAAAAACCTTATTTTAGCAGTTAAGCCCCTAAAAAGTCAACCCGTTTGCCGGTTCGGCATTTACCCCAAAAAAACACCCCTCGGATCTGGACGTGACAGCCAACACCCACAGTGCCAAGCGTCAGCATCCCCGCCCCTTCCTCCGATAAACCCCCAGGCAACCTCGATAAGACCCGTTACGCTGGGGTACAACAGTTGCACCAGTTTCATCTAGCGAGGCTTTTCTCTGTTGCTGAATTTCAATCTCTTTCTTTAGAAATCCGTTCAAAACAGATTGTAAGATATAGAGAAATGCGCCATTTTTGTCATCCGCCGCAAGGAGCTGGTAAATGTCATCGTGATTTAGTATGATGTGCAACTGAGCCATGGGCGTAGACCTTTCTGTATTGGTTTTGTGATTAACTCCATTGTACCGAAAAGGACAACCCATGGCTCTTTTTTTGGCAATCCCACATATGTGGAGCTATGTATGCGGAAGGAGCGCGGAGGAGGTTTTAGGAGACAAATAAGGGGGCGCGAAGCTCCCTCCTAAACAAACTCCTGACATGGGCTGAACTCCAATTACACAATTATATGGACATGGTCCTTTTTTTCGCCTGTCGCATCTATACCCCTACAGACGCCTAGGGAAGACGGGCACTTATCACCGATTCATGCGAAATCCCACAGTTGCAATCTTCTATTGATGCGTTTCCCCTACTCGCACCGAATATTCGTTGCACCCTCAAAAAAAATTGTTGTAAAATATTCCAACCTGCATTTTAAAGAGTGTCAGACACAACCAATGCATGTGCATCTGGCCGTCAACCAAATAAACATCCACCCAAGGTAGAAACATGACCCATATCTACAAACTCACCCTCACCCTCAGCCTTCTGCTCGGAGTTGCTGCATTGACCGTTGCTGCGCCTGCCGCCGATAAAACGCCCGCCGATCCATCCTGCGTTTGTGTGAAAACCCAAGGTGCCTGCACCTGCATGAAGACCGAAGGCCGTCGGTGCGAAGCCGCTGCGTGCAAGCCGTGCAGAAGGGCTGAAGGTCGTCGGTGCAGAAGGGCTGAGGGCCGTCGGTGCATGAAGCGTCGCTGCATGACCTCCGAAGCTGCCGCCAACTGATTTACCGTAAACATGCTGTTTACGAGCCCCGCCAACCGTCTTCTGGCGGGGCCTCTTTTTATGCGAGACGCAAGAAGGGGGTGTGAAGGGCACAGCCCCACCCGCAACGATTGCCCGCGTTTTCATTTCGAGCAACATTGGTATCTCAGGCTGCTCTCGTTAGGCATCACTGTTCACTTAATCGTAGCGCAGCGAGCGCCGATTCCTTCTTGCGGATGCGGTCGATTCCGCCTATAATATAATCTGAATCTACGGAGACCCACGATGCAACCGCCAGCGGATGACTCTTTTCTTACTGAACAGTACCAGCGTTTTCACGGCAGTCTGCTGACGCTGGCGGAGCGTTATTTCAATCCGATGCTGCGCAGCCGCTGTTCGCCCGAGGATATCGTGCAGGATACGTATGCTGCGGCGATGAAACGTGTCGGGTACTTTCGGGAGCATCCAGAGGTACCGATGTACTGCAAGTGGCGGACCCTGCTCTTTCAGGCCCTCGGGGCTGCGGAACGCCGTCATCTACAGAGCAAAAAGCGCGATGCCTTCTGTGAGCTCAATCTGACGGGGGCACTCGGCAGCGAGTCGTCGCCTGGCTCTTATTTCGACCGACTGGCGGCCTCGGTGACTTCGCCGCAGAGCAAGGTGGCGAAGATGGAGGAGGCGGAGCTGTTGATGCGCGAACTCAATGCCTTGCCACCCGACGAGTGTAGCGTGCTGACGCTGCGTCAGCTGGACGGCTACTCCGCCGCCGAATGTACCGAACTGCTGGACATGACGGACAAATCCTTTAATACCTGCTATATCCGTGCGCTGCGTCACCTGCGCAAACGCCTCAAAGATTTGCCGGAGTTTCGTCTGTGAGTGTGCGCGAAGAAGATCCTGTCGAGGCGCTGGCACAGCGTTATCTGGAGCTACTCCGCGCTGGAAAGGCTCCGTCGCCGGCAGCGTATGCAGCCCAAACGCCAGATTGCCGCGAGGAGCTCGAGGAGCTGCTCACGCTGATGGTTCGACTGGAGGACATTGGCAACGGGGCTGCCGTCGGAGCGGCAGGGCAGCGGCTGAAATTGCCAATGGATTTGGGGCAGGATCTGCGTCTAACCGAATGTATCGGCAGTGGCGGCATGGGCACGGTATACAAAGCGCGCCAGCGGTCGCTGGGGCGGTACTGTGCCATTAAACTGCTGAATCGTTCACTGGCCGAGCAGGCGGAGGAGCGGACACGGTTTATGCGCGAGGCCCGGCTGATTGCGCGTCTGCATCATCCGAATATTGTCTCGGTCTACAGTGCCGGCACACAGGACGGCTTCTGTTACTATGTGATGGATTTGATTGAGGGGCCGGCGCTGCGTTCGCTCTGCACGTCGCCGGAGGCGGTGGCCCGCATCGGCCTGAAGGCTGCCAGCGCGCTGGCCTATGCTCACAGCTGCGGCATTCTGCACTGCGATATCAAGCCGTCCAACCTGCTGGCCGAAGCCGATGGCACGGTCCGTCTCAGCGATTTCGGTCTGGCCCAGCTACAGGGGGAGCCCGAGGACGATGCCGGCGGCACGCTGCGCTACATGGCGCCAGAACGGCTCCGGCGCGAACCGTTTTCGGAGGCTGCCGACCAGTATGCACTGGGCATGACCCTGCGCGAACTGCTCGCCGGTGAACCGCTAATGGCGGGGCATTCGGCGACCGAACTGCGCACCGAGATTCTTCACGGACATCTACCGGCACTGCCGGAGAGCTGTCCGCCCGATTTGGCGGCAGTGGTCTGCAAAATGACTGCGACTACGCCAGCACATCGGTATCCGTCCGTGCGCCTGGCGGCGGAGGATCTGCGCAATTTTCTGGAGCACCGTCCGGTCGCCGCCCGTCGGACACCAACACTGCAACGTCTCGTGTTGTGGGCAAAGCGCAAACCCGCAGCCGCCGTGGCCTGCGGATTGGCGCTACTCTGTGCCGTGGTAGCCGTGGCCGCGCTGGCGGTGGGCTACATCTCGGTATCGGAGGCTCGTCGCCGTGCAGAAGCCAGTGCTGCCGTAGCCAACGAGACGCTGAATCGGGTGTTTCATCACATTGACAGAACATTACCGACCAAAGCCGGCACCGATTTACTGGCCGGACTGCTACCATATTATACGCGCATGGTCAGTGACAGTTTTCTGCCGTCCGAGAAGCTAAACGAGGCCTATGCCATTATCGGTGCCGCCGCACTGCGCAGCGGCCGCGCCGATTTGGCGGCACAGGCGTACGGCAGTCTCTATACGGGCACCCCTTCGGCCAATGCTGGCAACTGTTATGCCATGGCACTGACACGCTCTGGCAAGCGCTTGCTGGCCCGGCAGATTGATCGCTCGCTCGTGGAGCGCTACGCCGAATCGCCCGATCCCAACGAGCGTCTAGCAGCCGTCTCTGCACTACAGCGCATGGCCCAGGATGCGCCATCTACGGAGATGCAGCGCCGTATTCTCGCAATGCTCGATACGCTGCACGGCGATTTACCCGAGAATCCAGATATCCTCTTTCAGCTGGCCAATACCCTCAGCAAGCAACCGGGCGGATACGCCTACGGCAGTGAACGCACGCTCGAAGATCTTTACACCACGCTCTCACGCAAATATCCCGAAGTGCCAAAATACGGCATGCGCCTGCTGACCTTTGCCGCATCCCGTCTCCGCCGAGCATCAACCCAAAAACTCCCCCTCTCCGCAACGCTCACAGACAACGCCCTCGCCGAGGCAGACCGTCTATTAGGACGCTGGTTCGGCGATGCGCAAGTCACCACCACCGTGCTACGCTTTTGGCTCGATTACGCCCGCCATCTGCGGGCAGCGGGCTCTATGGCACGGATCCAGGCCTTTTCCGAACGTCTCTTCGGAGTGCTAAATGTGCTTTATTACAATGCCGAAACACCGGATGATGCCCGCGAGTTTCTGATTGAGCTCATGCTTGAACGCCTGCAACAGGCTTGCAACGGCCGTGACTTTGAAGGCGTCGCCGTCCGCGAAAAAGAGCTCCGCAAAAAGCTGAAAAGCTACCGAGGTCGTCGCCGTGAACACTACCGCCACTGTATCGACACAATGATGCAGCCGCTGAGGCGTGGCAAACAGTGAACAGTTCACTGCGCCGCCGCAGGCACTGGCGCTTGACTTTTCTCTAGCGCTTGCATTATTATGGCGTTTTACGACTGTTTTGGGCATTAGCCCGCCGAATGAAAGGATGCCGTCATGGATTTCAAAGAACTTGCCGACAAGCGTTACTCCTGCCGCAAATTCTCCGACCGCAGGGTGGAGCCAGAGCTGATTAACACCATCATCGAAACCGCCAACCGTGCACCGACAGCCGTCAATAAGCAGCCGTTTAAGATTTTTGCACTGGAATCTGAAACCGCGAAGAATGCGCTCAAGGAGACATGTCGCTACACCTTCGGCGCCGAAACCTTCCTGGTTGTGGGCGCGAAGGATGACGAGGGCTGGACGCGTAAGTTCGACAATCGCCCGTTCGCCGATGTCGATGCCTCCATCGTGGCTACGCATATCATGATGCAGCTTGAGGATCTCGGTCTCGCTACAACCTGGGTCGCCTGCTTCGATGCGCCCAAACTGAAGGAGCTGCTCCCAGCCCTCGCACCCTACGATTTGATTGCGGTCTTCCCGATTGGCTATGCCGCCGACGATGCCGAGCCGTTCCATATGCACAATTCGCGCAAGGCAAAGGATGATATTTACGCGGTGCTCTGAGGCACCGCTGGGGTACAGAATCTGAAGCGGACAGGGAGGGCGCAGTCCTGCCCTGCGTTGGGATGTTGCCATGCAGTACGATACAATTCGGGTCATTGATGCGACACAGAACAATTTGAAGCATGTTTCGGTGGAGATACCGAAGCACGCCATCACGGTGGTGACAGGCGTGTCGGGTTCGGGCAAGAGTTCGCTCGTGCTCGATACCGTGGCAGCACAGTCGCGCAGAGAGCTCAATGACACCTTCCCGACCTTTGCCCAGCGTTATCTACCAAAATACGGCCGGCCGAAGGTCGGGGCCATCGAACATCTGCCGACCGCCATTGTCATTGACCAGAAGAAGCCGTCGGGCCAGGTGCGCTCCACCGTTGGCACCTATACCGATACTTATTCGCTACTGCGTCTGCTCTTTTCGCGCGTGGGCACCCCCTTTGTGGGCTACTCCGATGCCTTCTCGTTTAACCATCCGCAGGGACGCTGTCCGCGCTGCGACGGACTGGGCGAGATTACCGAACTCGATGTGCACAAACTGGTCGATTTCGACAAGTGTCTGAACGACCCCGGCGTCATCCGCTATGTGGCGTATGAACCGGGACAGTGGCGCTGGCTCTATTACGGGGCCTGCGGTCTTTACGATCCGAACAAGAAGATTCGCGATTTTACGGAGGAGGAGCTGCATCTCTTTCTCTGGCAGGAGCCAATGGTCATCAAAAATCCGCCGCCCGAGTATTACAAGAACGGCAGTTACGAGGGGCTGATGGTGCGCATGAACCGTATGCTGAAGCGCGACGATGCCAAGGTGCACTGGAAGAAACTCGAGCCGCTGGTCACACAGGGGGTCTGCCCGGCGTGTCACGGTGCACGACTGAATCCGAAGATTCTCTCGTGCACCATCGGCGGCAAAAATATCGCCGAGGTGACGCAGCTGCCGATGCCGGAGATTGTCCGCTGGCTCGAGGCAATCGAAAATCCCGTCGCGGCCGACATCCGTCGGGCGCTGCTCAGCCGCATCCGGGCACTCATCGATATCGGTCTCGGCTATCTGACGCTGGACCGTCCGATGGGAACGCTCTCCGGCGGCGAGGCCCAGCGCTGCAAAATTGCCAAGTACAACAATTCGTCGCTCAGCGATTTGCTCTATATTCTCGACGAACCCAGCGTGGGACTGCACAGTCACGATATTCACCGCCTCAGCGAGGCAATTGTCGGTCTGCGCGACCGCGGCAATACCGTGCTGATGGTGGAACACCACCGCGAGATGATGGAAATTGCCGACCATATTATCGATATGGGACCTGGTGCCGGCGTGCAGGGCGGCGAAATCCTCTTCGAAGGCACCTACGACGCCCTGCGGCAGGGCGATACGCTCACCGGACAACTGCTGCGCCGCCACGGCGGACTGAAAGCCGAGGTGCGCACGCCCGAGGCCTGGTTTGAACTGAACCATCTGACACTGCACAATCTGCGGGATCTCTCCCTGCGTCTGCCCAAGGGGCTCTTCACCGTGATTGCCGGTGTGGCGGGCTCGGGCAAGAGTTCGCTCATGCAGGCTTTTGCCGAACAGTCGGACGAAGAGGTGACACTCATCAGTCAGAAGAGCATCGGCATCTCGTTGCGCTCCACGCCGGCAACCTATCTCGGGGTGGCCGACGATATCCGTAAGCTGTTTGCGAAAGCGAGCGGACAGAAGGTCGGCCTCTTTTCGTTCAACGGCGCTGGCGCGTGTCCCGTGTGCCAGGGCAAGGGCGTAATCGTGTCGGAGATGGCGTTTATGGACTCCGTCGAGACCGAATGCGAGGCCTGCGGCGGTCTGCGTTATTCGCCCGAGGCCCTGCAGTATACAGTGGACGGGCTGAATATCGCCCAAACAATGGACCTCACCATCCGTCAGGCTCGCGAGCGCTTCGCCGATACCGAGATTGCGAAGAAACTGAAGCCGCTCGCGGATGTCGGTCTCTTTTATCTGCATCTCAATCAGGCCCTGAGCACCCTCTCCGGCGGCGAACTGCAGCGCATGAAACTGGCCTCATATCTCGGTCAGTCGGGCCGCATCTTGATTCTCGACGAACCGACCGACGGCCTGCATCTGCAGGATATTCAGAATATTATCGCGCTGTTTGACCGGCTGGTGTCCGAAGGCAACAGCCTCTTCCTGATTGAGCACAATCTCGACGTGCTGAAAGCAGCCGACTACGTGGTGGAAATCGGCCCCGGCGGCGGCGATGACGGCGGCCGCCTTCTCTTCGAAGGCACCCCCCGCGCCCTACTCGCCTGCCCCCAATCGGTGACGGGCCCCTACCTCAGAAAATCGCTGCAGTAAAACAGGGCGCTGCCCTGCGCTGGGGGTCGCTTTCCGGTACGCGCTGTGTAAAAACGAAGCCATAACACGCAAGCCGAGGAAATGCAGCAACACTGCAGTGGAGAAAAAGAACCGTACACGTTCTTGGACCGCCTTCGCACAATACAAAAGGCTGCGGTAGGTATTTTGTAACCGCTATCATTTCTCCAAAATGGCCGATTCTTGCGGAAATCGTTCGCGGTGAACTGAAAACGCTTGCTGCCAGGAGCTGCGACATCTGCCGCCACCACAATCTGATGGCCGAAGCACCTGTCCGCCGACACACGCAGCGCGCAAAAAGGCCCCGCTCGGAAGCGGGGCCTTTTTGTGTACTATTGGAAACAGGGGCTTATTCGAAATCGGCCTGCTGTTTGCCGACAGCTTTGGTACCTTCGGCGGCCAGGTGATCGCGGTAGGCTTCGGCCTGTCGACGCAATTGGGCGAGGGCTTCAGCGGTCTTAGCCTGTTTCAGGGCTGCGGCATAGCCGTTCAGGTGAGCATCGTCAGGACGGCTGGAGCGCATGACATTCAGCAAGCGCTCCAGGGCGGCACGTTCTTCGGCGACGGCGGGATTGGCCTGGCGTTCGCGCATGGCAGCCAGTGTTTCCGCATCGGCGATTGTCGGCATCGGATTGACCGCACTTTCGAGCGTGAGCGCTCCAGTGGCAATGGTGTTACCGCCCTGTGTCACGAGCTGCGCGGTTACAGTGATTTTTCCAGGCACGGTGCCCATACGCACGAGCACGGGAGCCGTGCCCCAGCTGATTTTGCGGGGATTGGTGCCAGTGGCTGCATCGGCAACGAGCTCCGCAGGGCCGGTGACAGAGAAGCGCACAGCTTCGTTGTTTAGGCGCTTCACATTGCCGGTGCCATCGGTCACGGAGGCGATTACAACAGCAAGATCGGAGCCGTCTGCCCGCGGCGGAATGCCTTCATCGTCGAGCGTGAGCACCAGTTTCCCAGGACGGCGGGCGGGACGCACTTTGTGCGTAGTGACCACCTTGCCATCCATCAGGCCTTCGGCATAAAGGTAGGAATCACCGCTGCGGCCGCTGCGGTCGAGCGCCTTATCCTTCATGACATCGAAGACATTGTTGAAGGTGATGACTGGCGCGGGCATGCCTTCACCGAACTTGGTCTGACCGGCGTGAGCCTTTTTATAGACCATCGGCGTGCTGCCCTTATTATAGGTGAGGCGCACTTCGTCGCAATTGGAGTAGACAGTGACATCTGCCGGCGAGAAGGGGGTCATGGCGTGGGCGATATACACCATAGGACCTGTCTCGGCTGCGACCTTCGGCAGAACCGCAGCCGGGCGCTGGGCGGCAAACATATAGTAGGAGTACTTCGGCTGGCGGAAGGCATCTAGGATACCGCCGTAGAAGGGGTCGGGGTGGTAGCCGCGCTGATGATCAAAGGGGTGCCAGAGGCAACCGCCCATATGACGGCGCGACGTGCGATAGAGAGTGTCGTAGCAGGTGTAGGGATAATCGGGCTTAGCATAACCTTTGGCCTGCACGAGCATGGGCACTTCGCCCCAGCTACGCGACACACGACTAGGGGAGTTGTGCGAACCCCAGTCATCGACATTATCGCCCCATTCGCGAGTGAAGGTGGGAATCGGGGTGCCGTCATCCAGCTTGGGATAGGCGCTGTCCTTCGCCGGCGTATTGCTATTGGGGTGCATATAGCGCAGGGTGTAGACTTCGTGACCGAGGGCCATCGCGTCGCAACCCGATTCAGATCCGGGCATTTCCTGCTGCACGAGGTTGCGTACATCAGCGGCGAAGGACTTGGGATACCAGGTTTCGTTGAGAATCGGCTCCCAGCACCAAATGCTCGGGCGGTTGCGGTCGCGGCGGACCATATTGCGGATATCATCGAGTACGCGCTGCATGAAGATGGGCTGACCATTCCAGAACTGCCAGCCAGGCGTAGTAGAAATCAGCATCAGACCGAGGGCATCACAGGCATCCATAAAGGCGGGATCCTGCGGATAGTGGGCATTGCGGATGACGCGCATGCCCGCTTCGCGCAGCTTTTTGGCATCGCGCCAGTGCAGGCTATTGGAGAGGGCATTGCCGATGACAGCGAAATCTTGGTGGCGGTTGCCGCCAATCATAGGATAAGGATAGGGTTTACCGTTGAGAATGAAGCCGTCTTTACCATTGAAGGCCACCGAACGGAGACCGATGCGGCGGCGGTAGCCATCCACGGTCTTGCCATTGGCATCGAGAACGGCGATGTCCAAATCGTAAAGCGAGGGCGAATCGGGGGACCAAAGAGCGGGATTCTGAACGCGGAGGGTGCCAGTGCGTTCACCGATGGCACCGGCCTTGAGGGTAAGGGGCTCGGTCGCGGTGGCGACGGGGGCACCGCCGCGCGGGGCGAGCGTCCAACGGATGCTACCGATGAAATCGGAGGCGGAGGCATTGCGGAGTTGCGTTTTGGCAGCAACATCGGCCTGCGCTTCGGAGAGGGAGGGATACGTCACGAAAACACCGCCACCGGCAGGCGTGCGGGCAGCGTTTTCGTCGGTGATGTACACTGGATTGTGGGCGATTAGCCAGCAGTCGCGATAGATGCCGCCGAAGTAGCAGAAATCGAGCGTTTCCTGCGGTTTGCCGGGCGGATAGATGCCGTTGTTTCGATTGTCGGCCTGCACGGCGATGACATTGTCTGCGCCGTAGTTCAGGAGATTGGTGACATCCGCAATAACGGGCAGATAGCCGCCGTAATGGACGGTGGCGTGTTCCGTGCCAGCCCAGTTGGGCGAAATGACCGCTGGCTTGCCGTTAATCCAGACCCGGGAGATGCCCATGATGGCTTCAAAGTGCAGGATGACACGTTTACCTTTGAGGGCAGCATCCGCTTTAAAGTGCTTGCGGTACCAGGCGATCCCCTGATAGTTGCGGCCGCCACTGGCTTCTTCGGGCAGGATCTCGAGTCCGTCAGGCAGCGATACGGTTGCCCAGGCGCTATCGTCAAAGCCGACAGCTTCCGCGCCGGCCGCCGCGCCTTTAAGACGTTTCCAGGCTGGATTCATGGAATACACGGTGCGGCCAGTATCAGGCAGCGCGTAAAAGCCAGCGGTGGAATACTCAGGAACGGGAAATGCGGCTGGGGTTGTTGCTGCCGAAACAGGCAATGCGCCGAAGACGCAGCCCAACAGCGCCAGCAGGGGCAGATGTTTTATGGATAGGCTCATGATGTAAAAACTCCTCCAAAGGTAAACGTAGTGTATCACATAAATATTGCAGGTTTGTTAGAAATCCGTAAAAAGCCACGAAGATAACTGCTGTATGCACCCGAAGAAGGCGGCGCAGGGCCAGGTGCCGTCGATTTTTGGGATTTGCGTACCTGCGCCTTCTCCGACGGGCGACGATCCAATAAAAAAGCCCGCCCCGCACATTTTCGTGCGGGGCGAGCTTTTTTTAGTGGCGCGGAGCGCCTTTTAGAGCTGGGCGGCCTTGGCCTCAGCGGCTTCGGGGTCGTACGGACCGTAGAAGGGCAGCTCCTTCGTATCCTGCTCACCTTCGGGCTTGGTGGCATCCTTGGTGTGGATGCGCACATCGGCGTAAGGACGGAGGAACGGGATGAAGTTGCTACCTTCCGCGGTGCGAACGCCGATATCGCCGTGGAGGAACAGGAAGTCGCCGAAGACATCGTTCCAGACCAGCGGGAGCGGGAGGTTATTGCCGTTCACGGCGAAGGCGCGGCGGAAGCTCTGGATGAACTTCTTGTCGCCACCATTGTACTTGCCGTTCACGAGCCAAACCACCTTGCTGTCGGCCTTAGCGCCGGCGCTCGGGTCGACATTGCCGCCCTGCGTATCAACGGCTACAATCACGCTATCGGTGGTTTCCGTGGTGCTGTTGGCCCAGAGGACGTTGTCGCCGGTACCAGTGACGGTCACATCGATCGGATCGGCCGTGCCATCACCCTTATAACCCACGGACTTGCCAGCGGTGAAGACGATGTTGTTCGCCGTCACGTTGACATCGGTGCCGTTGGTGTCGAGGATGCGGTTGCGGGCCATCAGGTTGGCGGTGCCATCGGCAGTGATACCGTCGAGGGCCGCAGCGCCGACCTCGGTGGTCGTAGCCGCCTGATTGGCGGTGACCGTATTGACCGTCACGTTGGCCACAGGGCCGAGGTTGAGGTTGCCATTGGCATCATTGGCGAGGAGTGCGACCTCCTTGGCCTTGGCGGCGACGTTGCCTTCCGCTGCGATGTCGAGGGCATCGATGGGCTGAGTGGCAGAACCGTCCGTATTACGGGTGGTGGCAGAACCAATCACACCGCCGGCCGCCAGGCTAACACCGTTCTTCGCCGTGATGTTGGTGGTCTGTGCCGCCAGGTTGTTCGCCTTACCGGTGACATCATAGGCCACATCAGGCTCGGTCTGGTTGTCGAGGATATCGCCGCCAGCGGTAATGCCGACATTGTCCCCCTTCACCTCATCGAGCTTCACCGTACCGCCAGCCTTGAGCGCCACATTGCCAGTCGCTTCGATAACGGTCGCCGCGGCACCTTCGTCCATCGTGAGGTCCTTGGCAACATTGATACCGATGGTACCGTTCGCCTGGGTCTTCGTATCGGCGGCCATGGTGAGGTTACCTTCACGAGAGACGATGGTGGCATTGCGACCGACCGTCGTATTGGCGTTCTGAGCGACATCGCCCTTCGCGTCCACGAGCAGATTGCCGACAACGTTGATATTCGTATCCTGCGTCAGCTTGCCACCGACGACCAGACGCGCCTCATCACCAACATTCACATGCGTGAAGTCAATGAAGCTTTCGCTACCGTTTCCAGCGGTTTCCGGATTCAGCTTGTTCACAACGGCACCTTCGATATCCTTGAGCGTGACATCATCCTTTTCGGCGACGAGCGCATGACCGCCCACGCCAATCTGCAGATTATCAGCAGCCGTCGTAACGTACTTATCCGTACCAGCACCATCAAACGCACCGACATTGTTGGTGACATCCAGGGAGACATCCTTGGCCGTCAGATTGACAGCGCCGTCGGCCAGATTGGCCGCGGTGGTCACGTTGCCAGTTGCAGCGACGTGAATACGCTTGTCCGCCTTGACTTCACCGAACTGGATATCGCCATTGGCATCTACGACCACCGTAGTTCCGGCATCCTTGGCTGTCACCTTAGCGGCGCCATCCATGACGACGTTGCCGTTCTCGGTCCGAACAAGGACATCCTTAGCTGCGGTCACCGCGGTATCGGCTTCCATCGTGACAGTACCGTTATCGGCAATCACGTTGACTGCGCCAGTTTCGGCAGTGATTGTGGCAGCGTGGCTAGGATCGGCCGCAGGGGTGGTGTTCTTCGCCTTGAGGGTGATGTCACCATTGCCGCGGAGGAGGATATTGCCCTGCTTGTTGAGGATTTCGCCGTTGACGATGGTAAGGCCGTTCTTGTTGTAGGCCAGCACATTGCCGTTGCCGTAGTCACGGATGCCCTTGAGCGTCCAGTCGCCATCCGTCTGGATGAGGTAGATACCGCTGCTGGCACCGGGAATCGGCGTGTGGTTATTCACGTCGTAACCGGCGGTTGCGGTCAGCTCGTCGACCTTGGTGAGGATGTCGTTGACATCCGTACCGATCTTGCCAGCTGCGGCCAGCTCGGCCTTGTGGGCCTGCAGGAGCGGGTTAGCCTGATCGGTGACTGCGGTGGTGATGTCACCCTTGCGGGCCGTCACGTTGAGGCGGCTATTCGCATCGGTGGCGTGGGCGAGGGCGTTAATGTCCACATTGCGGTCGGCATCGAGGTCGATGAGGTTCTTGGCCGTCAGCTTTCCGTTCGCGGTGGTGACGATATCACCAGCAGCACCTTCGGCGCGCGCACGGATGGCAGAAGCCAGAGCCTGCATCGCGGCGTTCACCTTGACCGTGCCGTTCTTGGCGCGAATCACGATGCCATCCTCCGGGCCGGTCTGGGTCGTCTGCGCGTCAACCGCACCGTCGACCGTCACATGCTTGGCGGCAGTCATGGAGACCGTTTCGCCGGCGGTGGTCGTGCCGGCAGCGGCAATGTCGTTGCCCGCGATCATCGTGACATTGCCAGAATTGGCCATCACGTTACCATTGGTCGTGGTCGTCACATCGCGCGTTGCCTTCACGTCAACGCTATTGTTGGCAATCACCGTATTGCTGATGGTCACATCACGATCCGCATCCACCACAACATTGCCCTTATCGGGAGTCGTGTTGAAGCGGCCCGCATTCACCGCACCGTTGAGCGTGATATCGCCATTGTTTTCGGCCTTGAGAACAACATTGCTCTTCTCCGCCGTCAACGTTGCGGTCGGGGACGTGGTGATACCGTCGTTCTTCGCGAGGAAGCGGAGGCCATCGGTTTCGCCCACCTTCGCCGTCTTGGCCGTGACATTGGCCGTGGCGGAGATGAAGCCATCCGTCGTCACACGCACCGATTCGCCAGCAACAACGTCGCCATTAATCAGCGCGCTGCCTGCGGTGGCGCCGAGCGCGGTGATATCGACATCCCCCTTAACCGCTTCCGCCTTGGCACCAATCGTCACATCGCCGTTCTTGGCGAGGATGTCGATGTTGCCGTTGTCAGCAGTAAGGGTGCCAGCAACGCCCGTAGTCACGGAAGTACCAGCGGTCACGCCGATATTCTGGCCAGCCTTTACGGCGGCATTGACGTTGGCATTGGCGGCCATCGCATGCATGCCGACATTGCCCTGCGTCGCTTCGACTGCAGCATCCGTGGTGATATCGCCAGTCTGGGCAGTCATCTTCACATTGCCGTTTTCGGCGGTCACCGTGTCGGCGGTCGTGATGGCCTGCCGGGCAGCGAGGTCAACATTCTGAGCCGCCTCGACCGCGCCATTGACAGCGACATTCGCCTGTTCGGCCGTGAGCGCGACGTTGCCCTTGACCGCATCTGCCTTGGCACCAATCGTCACATCAGCGTTCTTGGCGAGGATGTCGATGTTGCCGTTGTCAGCAGTAAGGGTGCCAGCAGCACCCGTGGTCACAGAAGTACCAGCGGTCACGCCGATGTTCTGGTCAGCCTGGACAGCGGCGTCGAGCTTGACAGCCTGCGTTTCGGCCATCACCGCCACGTCGCCGGTTTCGGCGGTGAGCGTGCCGTTCGTATCGGCCGTCACGTTATTCTTGGCTGCGAGCGTCACGTTGTTTGCAGCTTCGACCGCGGCATTAACGAGGATGTCTGCGCCTTCGGC
>SAMEA104404097__coassemble_1786_pt1 | contig 16637 bp, 16 predicted proteins | sample SAMEA104404097__metabat2_high_PE_096 | metagenome-assembled genome bin SAMEA104404097 (sample SAMEA104404097) | Balaenoptera acutorostrata | reverse complement strand
CCACCAAATCCAAAATGTTTCGGATTTATATTAAATGAAAAATAGAAAGTCGCAGCCTAGTGCCGCGTCTTTTTTTTTGACCTCAGATAAATTTTGTCGCAGTATAACACTGCAAAACACGTCAGTTGATTTAGGGAAAATGTCAAATCTTCGTTTTAACGCAGATTGGCAAATAGACTGATGGATAAAGGTCGCACGGACGCAGATTCCGTTCGGCGCTATGGAATGACGCACGCGGGAGGATATGTAATTTTTAGGGGGATGTCCCGATACGTGAAAAAGGCCCCGTGCAGCCATTTTCGGCGTGTGCATGGAGCCTCTTTGAGTGGGTGGAGCGAGATTTTAAAGGGAGGTGCGGAACTTCTGCCAGACGGCATCGGCGGGTCGGAGATCTTGCGGAAGAACCAGGGAGAGGGCCATATTGTCCGGACGGAAGATTTCTTGGGCAATACGGAGAAGATCTTCTGGGGTGACAGAGCGGTATTCCTCAATTAGTTCATTTGCGGGTGTGTCTACGTCGAAAAGAACTTGTTCTGCAGCCCAGGCCACGGGCTGGCCGTCCATGCGTAGACGGAATCGCCCTACAATATAGTCAACGGTCCGCTTCAGTTCCGCCGCTCCTACCCGTGTTTGGGTCATCTTTTGGATTTCCTTCATAATCGCTTTCGCACCGATGTAGGCCTTTTCGGGGTCGCAACCAGCTTGGACGATGAAGGCGCCAGTATCGGTCATGAATTCCTGGCCGGCATAGATACTGTAGCAGAGTCCGCGTTTTTCGCGGATAGACTGGAAGAGACGTGACATCATCGAGCCGCCGAGTAGGTTACTCAGGACGGAGATAGGTGCGCGGTAGGGTCTTTCGTGAATGCCTGGGGTTCGCCAGCCGAAGGCTAGATGGGCCTGCTGAATTGGCCTGCGCACAATGCTGATTGGTTCCAGAGGAATGATGCGGCTGAACGGTTCAGGATGGCGCAGGCCGTCTGAATCCTTTAGGTGTCCCATTGATTTTTCGACCAGTTTTACGCAGTCATCATGCTTCACGCGTCCGCCGAAGGCAATCACTGTGCGCGAGGGGGCGTACTGTTGGGCTCGGTACTGTAGGATAGCTTCGCGGGATACCCCTGCCACAGTTTCGGAGGGGCCAGCGATAGGGCGCCCGATGGGGTGTCCGGACCAGAGCTGTCGAAAGAGGTTGGTGAAGACCACGCTGTCGGGACGGTCATCGTACATGCGGATTTCTTCGAGGATGACCTTGCGCTCGCGTTCGAACTCTTTGGGGTCGAATGAGGCGTTTAGGTAGATGTCGCTGAGGACATCGAAGGCCCGGCGGGCGCGGTCGTAGGGAACTACGGCGTAGTAGCAGGTTTGGTCGTACGAGGTATAGGCGTTGATGGAGCCGCCCTGGCCCTCAATAGCTTGCGAGATTTCGCGGGCGTTTCGTTTTGGGGTGCCCTTGAAGAGCATGTGCTCAATGATATGGCTGGCACCATTGACATCCAGAGGTTCGTTTCGGCTGCCGACACGGACGTGGATGGCGGTACGGACGCCTTCGGCGCGTTCGTTTTCACAGGTGACAATTCGGATGCCGTTGGGGAGGCGGGTGATTTTCAGATTTTCAAGCATAATAGATGGATGCGCTTCGCGCAGATGAATGATGAACGATAAATGATTGCGGGTGGGCTGCACCTACGGGGCTTTTTAGTTAGCGGGTGGGGTGAGTAGGGGGGCAAGAAATTTGCCTGTATAGGACTGCGGGCAAGCTGCCACTGTTTCCGGGGTGCCCTCGGCCACGAGTGTTCCGCCGCGGTCGCCGCCTTCGGGGCCGAGGTCGAGAATCCAGTCCGCAGACTTGATGATGTCGAGGTTGTGCTCGATGACGACGACCGTGTTACCTTGGTCGCGCAGGCGTTGTAGAAGGAGCAGTAGCTTATGTACATCGGCGAAGTGGAGACCGGTGGTCGGTTCGTCGAGGATGTAGAGCGTGCTGCCTGTGGCGCGCTTGGAGAGTTCTGTCGCGAGTTTGATGCGCTGAGCCTCGCCGCCGGAGAGAGTGGTGGCGGACTGTCCCAGGCGGATATAGCCTAGACCGACCTCTGCAATGGTGCGGAGTTTATTGGCAATCGGCGGGATGTCCCTGAAGAATTCGAGCGCCTCTTCTACGGTCATGTGTAGCACATCGGCAATGTTTTTGCCTTTGTAGCGGACTTCCAGAGTTTCGATGTTGTACCTTGCGCCGCCGCATTGTTCACAGGGTACATAGACATCGGGAAGGAAGTGCATCTCCAGTCGTTTCATGCCGTCGCCCTGGCAGACTTCGCATCGGCCACCTTTTACATTGAAAGAGAAACGTCCAGGTTTGTAGCCGCGCATTTTCGCTGCGCTCGTCTGCGCGAAAAGTTCGCGGATGGCTGTGAAGCATCCGGTATAGGTGACGGGGTTTGAACGCGGGGTGCGGCCGATGGGGGACTGGTCAATCTCAATCATCTTGTCGAGGTATTTCAGTCCCGTAATCTTTTTATAGGCACCTTGCCGTTCGCGCGAGCCGTAGAAGTGGTGGGCGAGGGCACGTTTTAGGATGTCATCCACGAGCGTGGACTTGCCTGATCCCGATACGCCTGTCACGCAGACAAAGGTGCCCAGCGGGATTTTTGCGGTGAGATTTTTTAGATTGTTTTGGGTGCATCCTTCGAGGGTGAGCCAGTGGCGGCCAGGTTTCACGCGCGGCGGTACTGGTACGCATTTTCGGCCCGTGAGATAATCCGCTGTTAGCGAATGGCTGCATTTCAGTAGGCGGTTCGCGGATCCCTGGAAGACGACTTCGCCACCGAGGGAGCCTGCGCCGGGACCGATGTCGATAATGTAATCGGCTCTTCGGATCATTTCCTCGTCGTGCTCAACCACCACTACAGTGTTGCCTCGCTTCTGTAGTCGGTGGAGCATGTCGATAAGGCGGACGTTGTCGCGTGGATGCAGGCCGATGGTGGGCTCGTCCAATACATAGAGCACGCCGACGAGTCCGCTGCCAATTTGCGAGGCGAGACGGATGCGCTGCATCTCGCCGCCGGAGAGTGTGGAGCTCTCGCGGTCCAGTGAGAGATAATCTAGTCCTACATCGACCAGGAAAGTTAGGCGGCGGCGGATTTCCTTGAGGATTTCAGCGGAGATATCTACCTCGTGTTCGGAAAGTGGCTCGCAAGGGTAGGGAGTTCTGCTTTCGGGGATTTTGCCAGCTAACGTATCGAAAAAGCGTAGGGCATCGCGTGCGGGTAGGCGCATCACTTCCGGAAGCGTGTGTCCGCCGACGGTTGCTGCGGCACTCTCGGGACGCAGGCGCGCACCGTGGCAGTCTGGACAGATTTGCGGCGTCAGGAACTGTGCTAGGGTATCGCGGGTCTCGTCGTTGTCACATTCGGCGTAGCGGCGCTTCAGGTTCGGGAGTACACCCTCGAAGGGCTTGTCCATTGTGTTGCGTACACCCTTGATGTAATAGACCAGGGTGACGGGTTCGCCGCGAGTGCCGTGCATCAGTTCGTTGACAAATTTTTTTGGCAGCTGGTCGAACGGAGTATTTACATCGACACCGCGGGCCTCGGCGAAAGCGTTTAGCATCCAGGTGTAGTAGACGAGTAGGTGGTGGCCTCCGCGGCGCCAACCGATAATCGCCTCGCGCAACGGTTTTGTTTTGTCTGGTACGACGAGGTTTTCGTCGAAGACTGCCAGCGCTCCGAGGCCAGAGCAGGTGGAACAGGCTCCGTAAGGTGAGTTAAAGGAGAAGCTGCGAGGTTTCAGCGCTTCGAAGGATATGCCGCAGTCGATACAGGCATTCTTTTCAGAGTACATTATCGATTCGCCGCCAGGGATTTGAACTTCGATTAGACCGTCCGCCGCGCGCAGTGCCTGTTCTACGCTGTCCGTCAGACGACTGCGTAGACCGGGCTTTAGTACAATGCGGTCAATGACGGCATCGATGCGGTGCGGACACTTTTTATCGAGCTCTGGCCAGTCTGTTTCGATCTCCAGTAGTTTGCCATCCACGCGGGCACGAGTGTAGCCCTGACGGATCATCAGGTCGCGCACATCGTCGTGGCGCCCCTTGCGCCCGCGGACAATTGGCGCGAGGAGAATCAGTTTTGTTCCCTCTGGCATCGCTAGCAGGCGGTCTACAATCTGTTCGGCACTCTGCGGGCGGACCGTTTTGCCACATTTTGGGCAGTGGGCCACGGCGATATTGCCCCAGAGTAGACGCAGGTAGTCGTGAATTTCGGTGACCGTAGCAACGACGGAGCGAGGATTGCTTCCGCCAGCGCGCTGTTCGATGGAGATGGCGGGTGAGAGACCTTCGATGTGCTCCACATCGGGCTTCTGTAGCTGATCGAGAAACTGGCGGGCGTAGGCCGAGAGGCTCTCGACGTAGCGGCGCTGCCCTTCGGCGTAGAGGGTTTCAAAGGCCAATGAACTCTTGCCCGACCCAGAAAGACCGGTAATCACCGTTAGCGAGTCGCGTGGAATGCGCACATCGATGTTTTTTAGATTGTTCTGGCGTGCGCCAGTAATGATGATGTCACCCATGACAGGCTCCAGGAAATTGGCACTTCGTGCCGATGTTGCCCATAAGGCCCAGCCTTTGATATCTTAATGGCGAATCAAAGATGCAGGACATGATAAACGATAAGTGTATGTTAATTGTCAAATGATTGCAGGTGGCTGTTGCCACAGGATTCTTTGGAAAAGACAATTTCTTTTTTGAGGCCTTCCGTCGGCAATACACTTATTACGTGTTCTATTCGTGAAAGCAATCAGTTACAGATGGTTTCATTTGTCATTGATATGGAGCGCCTCGAACTTAGTGTGGATCGCAGAACGGACGCACATCTGCAATTTCGCGGGTGCCGCAGGCAACCATGACCAGGCGGTCGATGCCTAGGGCAATGCCCGCCGTCGGTGGCATCTGGGGTAAATCGCGTAGGAAAGGTTCGTCCAACGGGTAGACGGGAAGTCTGTAGGTCTTCCGAAGATGGCGGGCTGCTTCAAAGCGGCGGCGCTGTTCTTCCGCATCTGTCAATTCGCCGTAGCCGTTGGCAATTTCCATGCCGTCCAGATAGGCCTCAAAACGTTCCGCCACGCGTGGGTCTTTCGGGTTCAGGCGTGCCAGGGCAGCTGCCTGGGCTGGATAGTCTGTTAGATAGGTCAGTCCCTCCTGCGGCAGCGCTGGCTCAATTTTTAGCGCCATGTCTTCGTCAAAGCGATCTTCGTCCCACTGTTCAAGAGGGTCCCATCCAGCAATTTCGCGATAAATTTTCTGTACGGGAATGACCGTCGGTTTCAATTTTTTGCCGAGGACCTCGGAGACGAGTTCCGCCACATCGGTATAGAGGGTATCGATGCCAGCATGGGGACGGTACCACTCGAGCATGGTGAATTCGGGATTGTGCCGACGTCCGCGCTCGTTGGAGCGGAAACAGGCGCCAATTTGATAGAGATTTCCCGCGCCGTGCGCAATCAGACGTTTCATGTGTAGTTCAGGGGAGGTGCGCAACCAGCGGTCGCCCGAAGGGGGAGGCTCCAGAAAGGCTTCGTTGGCGGGTGCAGGAATACGGATGGGGGTCTCCGTTTCCAGGAAATTTCGCGAATCAAAAAAAGCGCGGACCGTGCGCAATACGCGCGCACGTTCCCGCAGACATTCTAGAGAAATAGGGCCAGTGTCTTCCATAAGAAATAGAAGGGTACCATAAATTCACCGAAAAGTGTAGTGATTTCAGTCGCTTTGCGCCGATACGGGCGAGGGCTTTGGAGCAAGGCTCCTTCTGCGTGAAGCAGTCGGCCCGCCGAAGCACGGCGAAAGCGCCGTAATGACGGCGGTAAAGGCACTTCCCATGATGCGACGTTTAGGCATCGGCGAAATACTGTTCGGCACTAATCATGTGGGGGCATACGAGCATCTGCGAGGTAACTTTCAGACACGTCGGCATATACAGAACCTCCTCAGGGGAGGAACCGAGGAAATTCAGCCATTCCTTTTTTTTCGCGATAGGCACGGGTGTTGTGGCGTTTGCCGGGGGGGGCAAGCAGATCCTTCATGCAGCAAGCATCGTCGATGACATAGACGCCTTCGGTGTCGTAGCAGGCTACGGAGCCGTTTCGGCGACCGAGGTAGGTCATGAGATGGGTGCAGCAGTCGCTGAAATCATAGGTGTAGACCAGCTGTGCGCCAGTCTCGAAAAAGAGGTCGTCCAGTGTTGTTTTCGAGGCATCCTGTTTGACATATCTCGTGGTGCCGAAGTTGGGCTGTATATCATCGTCGGGCATGGTGTAATAGGTGTTTGCCGCGGCTGAATTCCCAATCGTGGCTACCGTTCCATCCGAAGGCGGACTGAATCAGCTGACGGATGACTGTTAGTGGCGCTTCGGACGGCAACAAAAGCGTCCGGGAGAGCGGTTCGTCTTCCAGTTCAATCCGAGAGAGAATCATTTTGGGAGTTCGATTTGTATGGTTTCTCCGTAAGGGCACATTGTGCGATGGGGGCGTTGCGCTTAGGTGAACAGTGAATGGTTCTGTGTGGGCATTGCTTGCCTTCTGCTTTTATAAAAGTCGCTACTTTCTGTAGTTCTTTGTCAGAATAAGCAATTTTACCAGCCGAACGAGCCGCCGGTTTCGCTCTGTTTAGCCATATCGACGGTCTTCTGGAAGACGGTACGGCGCTGGCGGTTGTTCAGGCGGATTTGGAAGGTATAGGTTCTTTCGCGGGTATCCTTGAAGCTGGCGGAGAGCATGTTGATGGTGCCTTCCAGGTAGAAGTCGGCGCGTGCGTCGGTATTGACATCGCGGTCATCCATGAAGGCATCTTCCTTGCTGGCACTGACGGCTCCAGCGTCGTTAGCCACGATTTCGACGAGTCCGCTATTGAGCAAATCTTCGTTGATACGCCCAGAGACCTGAGCCATGTCAATGGAGAGGTCGGATTTGTTCACGATGGCTCCGACGTTGACAACGGGGAGACGACCGCCGTTTTGTTTGGCAAAGCTTGTGATGCGGGGATTGTTCAGCATGGCCTGGGTGAGCTGGCCAGCTGCATTTTTGAAGTCTTGCAAATCGATGCCGAGGGTCGTGATGGCCTCGTTGCCGCCAGCATGGATGCGGCGGGGTTGCTGCGAGGCGCAACCAGTGAGCACCAGACCGCCGAGAGTAAGAAATGTAAGTAGGGTGAGATGTTTCATAGGGAATCCTTTCGTAAAATCAGCGTTCGGCCTCAATTAGTTTTAGACGGAAGTCTTTCGCCGAGGGGGTGGGTGCCGTGAAGGTGAGGCTGCGGCTTTCGCGCGGCTCGAACACGTACTGCTGCCAGCCGCCGCCAGCAGTATCTAGACGTATCGCATCTCCGTCATACCAATCCAAAATAGCATAGGCGGAAATACGTTTGCGGGAAAGATTTTCGACTTCGATCTGCAGTCGAAGTATGCCAGCGGCATTTGTTGCGGTGTTGAGACGCACTGGTACCAGACGGTCTTCCAGTGAGTCATCCGTCACGACGCGGCAATCTCGCAGAATGGTCATCGCGGCGTTTTTCTCTGCATTCTCGATGGAGTTGACCGAAGAACTGCTGCAACCAGTCGTGCCGAGAACGAACAGTAGGCTGAGGGCGGGAAGCAGGAGCGTAAAGGGTTTCATGGGAGATCCTTTCATTGGCTGATGGGAAAATAGGCAATATGGGGGGCAGCTCCCTGGCGGGGGCTGCGCACGCAGACCACCCAAATGTTTGACGAGCCGTTGAGATGCAGTGTCCGGGATGTGTCGTTGATTCGGAGCGCGACGCGCCGGTCGGCGGGTAGGGGAATTCGGGCTACGGAAATTGCGCGAGGCAGCGTTGTCCAGCTTCGGAGGTCGGCATGGGCGGTGGCCGCATTGTAGGCCGAGGTGGCCAGTAGCGCAGCAAAGGAAACGAATCCGTTATCTGCCTGTTGTGCTGAATAGTTAATGGCATAGGCTGCCACGGCTTTGACGGTGGCCGAGGCAATGGCGCGGGTGAGTTCTGTGGAAAAACTGTTTCTGAACTCTTTGGAGAGGACTGCCTCCATGTCGCAGACCAGTTCCGCTGAGGCGGTGTGCCCCCCTCCAGAAATCTTCGCCGATCCAGGGATGCCGCTGTCGCGCTTTAGCTTCGGAAATGCCAGACTGACTGTCGAGACCGTGTGGCCTACGTAAATGGGCAGTGTGAAGGATTCTTCGGTGCGGTAGGGGGCCATGCCGTCCTCAAAAAAGAGATAGACGCTGGGCTCCGAGGGTAGACCGCGGTCGAGCCGTTCCGCTTCGTACCGTAGGGCACTGCAGTTGGGCGCTAACGAAAGCGCTCGCCGCATCCGGAATCGGGCCGTTTCGCGGTCCGCCGCATCCACACCTGCATAGCGGTGGTAGAACGCAATGAGAAATTCGGTGAAGGGATTGACGTAAAGTTCGTATCCGTGCGTGTCGGGTAGGTCTTCTAGAATTTGTTTTGTTGCCTTCTTCGTCAATGGGCTGTTTCGGCTTTGGTCAATCTCGGTAGCGTTTTTGTCCTTTCGGGCCGCTTTTCGGGTAGCTTCCAGTTCTTTGGTATTGAGAGCAAGATTTTCCTTCTGACGGATATCGGCGCGCATTAGTGGTTGGCGTGCACCGGCGATGTTTCCGAGTTGTAGGGCGTTGAGCGCGCGGTAGGTGCAGAGCATGAGCGCATCGGCTCCGGATCCACGGTATGGCAGGGTTGTGGGGTCGGTCAGCAGCGCAAACGTTTCGCCCGTCAGCGAATGGCGGGCCTCGCTCAGATGCAGTTCGTAAATCTGTTCTGCTCGGGAAAGGAAGTGCTGGCTGTCGGCGATTCGGTCAGCGGTTCGGCTGACAGACCCTGCTTCGAGCAGTGCCGGCAGTGCATCGCGGTCCGAATTTTTTTTGGCAAAAACGGCGGCATTCTTCTCTGCGGCCAGGTAGGCCTGTTCAAATTGGCCGTCCGCATAAGCCCGGCGCACATCGGTCAGACGTTCGCTGTACGATGCGCAACCCGCTGCCGAAAGCATCGGCAGTGTGAAAATCAACAGTTTGTACAGCAGTTTCATGAATAGCAGTTTCGTGCCTAATGTCGGCTACAGATACATCCAGGTACCCGACAGCTCCCACAGATGTCGCATAGTATAGCATATCTGCTGCCGTACTGTTTTACGGGGCGTATGCCACTTTTTGAGGTGAGCCTCGACGCCTTTGCTGCGTCTGCTGGGTGTGGTTTCCTTGGAGTCAGTTGCGCATCACAAATGGTACTGTACGTCAAAACCGTACGATTACCTGTTTTTGATAGATGTCTTATAAAGATATTTTAAATAACTAGATATGCATTTTTGTCTCTGGGTGGTCTCTGGCAGAGGTCGTGATATGGTCAAAAAAAAGGTTCCCGTTGCTTGCATTTATGCTAATATATTGGCAGTTTGGACAGCGTCGATCCAGAATACGGCGCGGGAATCCGATGAAGTAATGCGTTTTGACGCATTCGGAAAGACCAAGGAGTGAGACATGAAGAATCTGAATCAGACGGTGGCTGCCATTGCCCCTTCTGCCACGCTTGCTATTACGAGCAAGGCCGCGGAACTGAAATCCCAGGGGATTAAAGTTTGCGCATTTGCCGCCGGCGAACCTGATTTCAACACCCCGGACTGCATCAAACAGGCCTGTGCTGAGGCGTTGGCAGCAAATAAGACCCGTTATGTGGCGGCTTCTGGTCTGCCCGAGTTGCGTAAGGCGTTGAGCAAAAAGCTCGCCGAAGAGAATGGCCTGGCGTATGATGTATCCCAGATTATTGTCTCCAATGGCGGCAAATCGTCGCTGGCACAGGTTTTTCAGACTTTGGTGAAGCCTGGGGACGAAGTGATTATTCCCGCGCCGTACTGGTTGTCCTATCCAGAGATGGTGCGCGTGGCTGGCGGTACGCCAGTGTTCGTGGAAACTACGGTTGAGAACGATTTTCTCATGACGCCCGAGCAGTTCGAAGCTGCCATTACCCCCAAGACTTCCGTTCTGGTGATGACTTCACCGTCCAATCCAACGGGTATGATGTATACCCCCGAACAGCTGAAGGCTATTGGTGAAGTTGCCATTCGGCACGATCTCTGGATTGTCTCCGACGAAATTTACGAGAAGATGGTCTACGGCGATGTCCGTCAGGTATCCATGGCCTCCTTTGGTCCTGAATTTTACGAGCATACTATTACAGTTAATGGCTTTGCAAAGACGTTCGCGATGACAGGGTGGCGCCTCGGCTATGCTGCAGCCCCAAAGGCTGTTGCCAAGGCCATCGGTTCACTGCAGAGCCATTTGGCCTCTGCTCCGAATACGTTTGCACAGTGGGGGGCCATTGCGGCACTCGAGCAGGCCGCGCCCGATGTGGAAAAGATGGTCGCAGCCTTCTCTGAACGTCGCAACCGCATCTATGAGCTGATATCCGCCATTCCTGGTGTGAAATGCCCCAAGCCTCTCGGTGCTTTCTATGTCTTCCCGAATATCGCTTCCTTCGGTCTTTCTTCCCTCGAGTTTGCCCGTCGCCTGCTTGAAGAGAAGCACGTGGCCGTGGTGCCTGGTATCGCATTCGGCAATGATCGTTGCATCCGCCTCAGCTATGCCTGCTCGATGGAGAATATCGAGGAAGGGGTAAAGCTACTTGCCGAATTCTGCGCCTCTCTGCAGAAGTAATCCGGCTCTCCGGAAGTTCCGCCCGATGGTGGACCGTGACTGTCCGGCTCTGCATGCGTCAGGGTCGGACGGCCTTTTTTGGTAATTCGTGCTGTTTTTTACGCAGTGCGCCGTTTGCATCGATAAACGCTGCGTTCTTGCGCGTCTGCCTGCAGCCTATGTGGACTTAAACGTATCGACGCGGTGGGATTGTTGAGCTTATGGCTGCAGCTGTTAGTTGGCTCAACTGTCCCTGATTCACCCGTTGATGTGCGCTTAAGTAGACGATAACCGCATGTGTTGCATCTGCCACACTCGTTTCTGCCGTTGTTAAGTAAGGATTTGTCCGCCATGACAAACGAACAAACATGTTTCCTCGCTTCTGAACATGCCCCTGTGGCCAAAGATGAAGCTCGTTTCCACGTGATTCCTGTTCCGATGGAGCTTTCTGTCTCCTATGGTGCCGGCGCAGCCAAGGGCCCCGCGGCGATTTTGGAAGCTTCTGATCAGCTAGAGGCTTATGAGGCTGGCGAATTTCCCTGTGCTGGCGGCATTTATACGACACCCATGGTCCGTCCTGTCTCGGCGAAGTCCAAAGATCCCGAAGCCTGGCTGCACGCCATTGAAAAGCGTGTGGGCGAGGCTCTGGACTGTGGGGCCTATCCCGTGATGCTCGGTGGCGAACATACCGTAACACTTGGTGCACTCCTGGCGTATAAGGTTCGCAGTGAAAAAATTGGGATTGTACACTTCGATGCCCACGCAGACCTGCGCAACGAATACGAAGGCTCGCCCCTTTCTCACGCCTGCGTCCTGCGCCGCTGTCATGAACTTGGCTTTCCGTTGGCCCAGTTTGGTACTCGAGCTTACTGCGAAGACGAAGCTGCTTACCGCGCCGCCAATAAAGAGACGCTCTTCGCCATGGATGCCGAAGAGCTGGCCCTGAAGGGACCTCCTTCGCCGATTTTGCCCAAGGGCTTTCCGAAAAAGATTTACGTTACCTTCGATGTAGACGGACTTGATCCCGCCATCATGCCCGCGACGGGTACACCAGTTCCTGGTGGTCTGATGTGGTATTCGGCTCTCTTTATGCTGCAGGAAATCGCGGCCGATCACGATATTGTTGGCTGTGATGTGGTGGAACTCGCCCCGATCAAGGGGTTGCATCATGCGGATTTCACCGCAGCTAAGCTCGTCCAGAAGCTGATGGGCCTCATGCCTCGTCCCGAAGATGAAGATGAGGGTGTTGACGGGGAGACGGATGATGCCAATACTGGGCATATGCATGTCTGCCGCGAAGATGCCTGCGACTGCGGCTGCGGCGATTGAGTTTCGGAGGTCTTCTATGGCCAGCGCTTCCGATATTGACGCTGCTTCTTGCCCCGAATCGACGGGGCAGGGGATGCCATCGCCGCTCGAAATGGCACTGGCCTCCTTTCGAGGAGCCCAACTGGTATACTCGGATGGCGTTTGGGTTAACGCATCGGTCCGGGGACGCGACCTGAAGTATTACATCTTTGACTGGGATGATAATATCCTCTGTATGCCGACACGCATCCATATGGAGCGTCTCACGGAGGACGGATGCTGGGTGCCGCACAGTTGCTCCACCTCCGTCTTTAGTGTCATCCGCAAAGATACCGAGCACTATCGCTATCCGCAAAATCGGCGCGAACTGGCTTTTGCCGAATTCCAGGACGAACGTACCCCGTTGGGGGGCGGCGGCTTTTTGGAAGATCTCGACCGTGCCCTCGACGATATCTATGCTGGGCATCGCAACAAGGCTCCTAGTTTTGATACCTTCCGCAAGACACTAATTGAAGGTCGGCTTTTCGCCATCGTGACTGCGCGCGGCCACAGCGAAGATACTCTACGCGCGGGTGTCGAACGTTTTATCGACCGCGTTCTCACCCCCACCGAGCGTGAAATTATGCTCATCAATTTGCGTGGCTATTCATACTGTTTCGATGGTGTGCAGACATTCCCTTCTCAGACGGCGGTTTTGCGCAAGTATCTGAATCTCAGCTGTTATCACGCTATCGGTTCGGTTGAGTTTGATGCACGTATGGCGCGGAAGTCGGCATCCTTCGTTCGCCAGGAAGACCGCAAACGCTTTGCTATCCGCGAATTTGTTGCTCATATTGAACGCATCTTTGAGCGCACTGGTATGGATGCTCTGCGTCTGCCTGTCGCCCTCGGTTTTTCGGACGATGACCCACACAACGTTGCTGCCGTGCAGGCCTATATCGAAGATGAACTCGTTCGCCACTTTCCGACCTGCAAGTTCTGCATCTATGATACATCCGATCCTGGTAACGGTGCCCGCAAAGTGATAATCTCGGGTCAGATGGAACTGCCGTTGGAGGGCGGTACAGCCGCCGATGAATAATAAACGATAAACAATTGCGTACCGCGCATGGTTTTACAAAGTCTGAGGTGAAGCATTGGATACAATGACATCAAATGAAGCGGCGGCTGGGTTGCCTGAAATTCCTGGACGCTATCCGGAAGATGCCTCTGGTACCCGTATCGGTGTAGCCTTTTCTGGTGGTGTAGATTCTGCGGTATCGGTGCGCCTGTTGCAGGAACAGGGGTATGCAGTTGAAGCCTGGCATATGCTCACGTGTACGGACGAGGCAGAGCCACGCGTATATGAAGTGGCGGAAGCGTTGGGGGTGCCGCTGCATGTGCTCGATTTACGCGAGGTTTTCGAGCGGGATGTCGTGTCGCCTTTTTATGCGGGCTACGCCCGCGGAGAAACCCCCAATCCTTGCCTTTTTTGCAATCCTCGGCTAAAGTTTGGTGTACTGCGTCGGGCCATTGGCGGACTGATGGCCACTGGGCATTACGTGCGCCGCGGCATCGATGCCGACACTGGCCTGCCAGCGCTCTTTAAAGCACCTGACCCAAAAAAAGATCAAAGCTACTTCCTCTGTCAATTGAGTAGCGATGCTATCCGTGACGTGCGCTTTCCCGTATCCAGTTTCTCCCGGGCGCAGGTCGTGGCCCTAGCACGTGCCTGGCACCTGCCCATCCCTGAATCTAAACTCAGTTCTGGTAGTCAGGATATCTGTTTCCTGCCTGATGGCGACTATCGCCCAGAACTTTGCCGTCGTTTTCCCGAAACTGCCGCGCCGGGTGATGTGCTGAATCCTGACGGTAATGTTATCGGCCGTCATACAGGGCTCGCCAACTACACCCGTGGGCAGCGCAAAGGATTAGGTGTTGCCACTGGTAGTCGTGCCTTTGTTGTTAATTTCGACCGTAGTCGTAATACACTGACATTGGGACCCAAGGAAATGCTGGAAATTAGCGAATTTCCCGTACACAGCATTGTTTGGCAGATCCCGCCGTCTGCATTCCCTTTTCGTTGTGAAGCTGTTACCCGTTATCACCACCGACCCTTCGCCTGCACGGTCTCTGATACTGGTCTCGTCACGGCCGAAATGCCTCAGACACTTGTTACGCCTGGACAGGCCTGTGCCTTCTATCGGAACGAAACTCTTCTTGGTGGTGGCATTATCGGTCACTCTGTGTGAAATAGACGGAAATCGCTTTACACGAGGATGTTTGTTGGGGCGGCCACAGGCTGCTTGTTCATCCTTATGCAGCGCCGCAAGCAGAGAATCGCAGTTAATAGTGAACAGTGAATAGTTGCGGAAGGGCGTTGCTCGCGCCCTTTATAGCGCGCCGATGTGTGCTCAAAATTCGAGCCCAATGCCTGGCGTTAAAAAGCAAAAAAAACAATCGTGTATAAACGTTGACTTTTCCGTCGAGCAGGGGGCACTGCACTCCTTCAAAAGTCTCGCTTTGCCCATTTGTTTTATTTTTTTGCTTATTACACGTTAACTTCTACATATTTTTAGAAGGAGAGGCGCATCAGTCGGTCTTGGATGACGGCGGGGAGGGCGATGGCGGCGGTGTCGGTGCGTAAGGGGCGGAGGCCGAGAGTTACTGGCAGGAAGCCGTGATCGGCGAAGGATGCGTTTTCGCGGTCGGTCCAGCCGCCGTCGGGGCCGATGGCGATGAGCGGGATACCATTGGCGGACGGGAGGGAATCGGCTGCGGGTGCTGGATTGGCAATCAATCGTAGTCCGTTGTCGGAGGGCAGAATGTCCCAGAGATCGCGGAGTTTTGGAACGATGGTTAGGCGAGGTAGGGCAGTCGTTTTGGCCTGCATTAGTCCTTCGATGAGGACTGGGGTGTATTCTTCGGGACGGAGTAGGTGCATGGAGAAATAGCTTTTTTCGACTTTCTCGGCGCCGACAACGAAGATGCGGCGGACGCCCATAGCTGCGGCCTGGAAGAGAATACGTTTGAAGGAGCGTGGGCGTGGCAGTGCTAGAATCATGTCGTACCACGGCGCGGGGGCGGTGTCGGTGCAGTGGTGCACAAAGGTTACGCCGTCTTTATTGACATCTGTTACGGTGGCGGTACCGCAGGGGCCGTCTAGGATGCCGACGCGGAAGGTACTGCCAGGTGCGGCATGGAGAAAGGTGCGCAAGTGGTTGGCCCGGGTGTCGGTTAGGGTGACGGTCTCTCGGGAGGCTTCGGCGGGGGTGATCAGGATGATATTCATTATTCGACGGCATCCAAATCGCTGCCCAGGGCTGCGAGGTCGATAGTTCCAGTGTAGACCACATGCGCTGGGCCAGTCAGGGTGAGACCAGTGCATCGGTTGCCGCGCCAGTCGGCATCGATGGCCAGGACGAAGCCTGCGGCGGTGCGGACTGTCAGCGGAAGAGATGCGGCGTGTGCCTCGACGGCGGTCACCGCTGCGGCAACTGCACCAGTACCACAGGCACCTGATTCTGCCTCGACACCGCGTTCATAGGTCCGGATGCTGATACGATCGGGTGCGCGTTGGGTGATGAAATCTACATTGACACCTTCCGGGGCAAAGGCACTGTGAAGGCGGATAGCCCGGCCCAGGCGCTCGACATCGATATCTTTCTGATTATCAGTGCGAATGACGAAATGCGGCACGCCAGTATTGATGTAGTCGCCTTCGTATACGGTGCCGTTTACCTCTATGGCCATACCGTAGGAGCGGGCGGTGGGTTCGGGCATCCAGACACGGACATTGCAGCGGTCGATAATTTCGGCATCGAGTAGTCCGCAGGAGGTTTCCATGGTCATGGATTTGGGGGCTGCTCCGATGTGGTGGGCAAACCAAGCAGCACAGCGCGCGCCGTTGCCGCACATGTCCACTTCTGTCCCATCGGGATTCAGGAAGCGCATGCGGAAGTCTGCCCGGTCCGAACTTTGAATCAGAATGATGCCTTCACAGCCAATGCCGATACGCCGTGTTGCCATTAGGCTCATTAGTACGTAATCCTGCCAGGGAACATTGCCCTCTCGGTCGTCAATCATGATGAAGTCGTTGGCGGCTCCGTGCATTTTTGTGAAATTTAGCAACATACTATTCTTCTCCTCAGTGACCAATGTACCGTTAAAATAACAGTATAGCAGAAAAAAGCGATTAGTTGCGCGTTTTTTTACTGGCGGCCAGGATAAACGCATAAACGCGTGAATTGCAAAAGTGGACTTTGTAAGCGTTTGTGATATGCGATAGTCTCACCAAGCGTCTCTCCCTCTTGTAGATTCCACTTTTTCTGAAAGACGCTGTTGATAACTTCGATTATGTCCACAATGCTTAGTGAGGATAGCCAAGATGTTATCATAAGCGTAGCCTCCCTAATACCATGAGGGTGGCTACCCTATTGTGATAAAGTCGACAAATGTTTCAATAGGAAGTTGCCAAAATAGGTAAACGACACGGTCTTCGATGAAACAGAGTTAAGAGTATCTTTGACGAAACGACGCACTTCTACAGGCTCCCAGGAGCCTGTAGAAGTATAGATGCGAAAGGTGAAAAAAGTGAAAGGAGTGGGCAGGAACGAGTCTTTTGAAGGCGTGCAGTGGCCCCTGCATGACTGAAAAAGCCGAAGTT
>SAMEA104404097__coassemble_1635_pt1 | contig 17975 bp, 11 predicted proteins | sample SAMEA104404097__metabat2_high_PE_096 | metagenome-assembled genome bin SAMEA104404097 (sample SAMEA104404097) | Balaenoptera acutorostrata | reverse complement strand
AAACCCACGCTTTAATGTCAAAAAGCCTCAAGCTGCGTTGAAAAGATTCGGCTCCTAGATGCGACCTCTTTACGGGACACAGCGAGGCTTTCGCAGTAGATCCGCCGCTCTGGGTCTTTGCACGGTCCTTTTACAAGCAAAATTGATGTATACCGAGCGCACCACAAAAAAACCGCCCCCGTTAAGGAGCGGTTTTTGTGGGTCTGGAAACGCGGGGCTTACACGCGAGAGATGGCATCCATTTCGATTTCAAAGAGGAGGTCATCGCGGCAGACATCGGCGATGATTTCCTGAGCGAAGTCGAAGGGGAGTTTGTGCTCGGAGAGCCACACATGCCAGGCATGGACATCTTCGGGGCGTTTGATATACACGATGGCACGAACTTTGTTCTCGAAGGTCATATTGCGGGTGCCGAGGATGGCCTCCACGACTTTCATTGACAGGTCGACCTGTTTGGGGAAGTCTTCCACATGGACTGTTTTGCCGCCGGGCTCGATTGAGGCGGTGCCGGAGATAAAGACCAATCGGCCTTCCTGTGTCACAATTTCGGCGGCGCGGCTGAAGCTGCTGCGATAATCGAGGGCCGAGCACTGCAGTGGCGATTCGAGCATGGCTCGGGTCGTGGCGGGCACTTTCGGGCGCATGGCGATAGCGCCGGCGAGGATGGCGGCACCGTAGACATTGGCACTGCCGATTCCGGTGGAGGCCGGGACGAAACCGCCGAACACTTTCTGCTTTTCAAAGAAGGCATCGCGGATGCGGTTGAAGTTGTCGTACCACTCCAACAGATGATCGAGATAGAACCAGGTGCGGACGACATCTTTGAAGGTGAAACCTTCGTCTACAAGTGCCTGGTTAATGCGCTCGAAGGAACTTTCACACTGTGCTTCACGGGAAGCGGTGAGGTCTTCGGGCAGGATGCCGCCGAGGAGAATGTATTCGGCATGCTCGTCTTCATAGCGGGAACCGACCACACGACCGTCCTGGCAGACGGGTTTGACGCTGCCGCTAAGCAGCATTTGGCGCTGGGCCATGGCTGGTAGTGCGCCAGTCACGTCGTTGCACAGCCACATACCAGGGATATCGGCCTCTGCATACTGGGCGGCCTGGCTCTTTGGCACCCAACCGCTACGGAAGATTTCAACCCCGCGGGCGGGCAGGTCGAGCGTGTTCCAAAGTGCGCCGTTGATGTAGTTAATCATAGAAAACCTCCTTATTGTCGGTGTCCAAAAGCCTTCGGCCTCAGAGCGACAGAATATAAATCTCGAGATCGGACAGTTCCTGCTCGGTGAGATTGGAGGTCACACCGTGCTGATCCTTGATGTTGTACTTGGTGAGCACTTCGCGCATGTTCTTTGCGCGACCGTCGTAGAGGTAAGGGGCGGTACGCCAGACTTCATTTAACGTGGGAACATCAAAGAGCTGTCCCTCTTCATCGCGGGTACCGAGGCCGATGTCGTAGAGTGCCGACTTGGAGCCGTCCTTGGGGTCGATAGCCGCCGTGAAGGCATATTCGGGGATGTGGCAGATTTGGCACTGGGCCTTATTGTAGACTTTCTTGCCGCGCTCGATGGCCTCTTTGTTTTCGGGACGCGCCCAGGGTGACACCTGCGGCTTCATGCCGATGACATAGGCATCGATACACTTGGCATCTTCCTCTTCAAAGTCAGTGAACTGGATATAGCGGAAACCGGCGCGGTTGCAGTGGTCCATATCCTTGCGGATACCGGTGACCATGGTCGGCGGGGTGATATTGCAAAGGTAGAGGCTCTTGGACTGCTTGGGGTTGCCGAGGCCGTCGTTGAGCAGGTCCCAGTTAAAGGCATCAACGCGTCCGTCAGGGTGACAGGTGGCGCAGCTCTGCCACTGCTGGAAGCACATGGTGCCGTCATTGAAGAACATCTCGCCACGGAGGACGGGGTCGACCTTCGTATCGAGAATTTTGCCGTTCAGCGGGATTACTTGAGGGCGGACGATGCGCTGAGTGAAGGGGATTTTCACCATGGCATCGGCATAATAGGCCACAGTATAAACCGTGTCGTTGGTTGTCACGATACCACGGGGGCCGGTGACATTGAACTGGAAGCGGCGGCGAATACCAGAAAGGAAGGAAAGGTCGTTGTGTACTTCGGCTGCGGAGGTGGAAACTTCGGTCACCTTTTCGCCGCGGGCGGCGCGGTCCAAGCGGTCGTGTAGGGCCTTGCGGTCAATCACGCTGACTTCACGGGTACCAGCATGGGTTACGGCCAGCTGTTTACCATCGGGGGAGCAGCTGATACCCCAGGGATTGGCACCACCGAGGTCGACATCGTCTAGCAATACGGTATTCACATATTTGCCGGTCACGCCGTCAAACACGGAGAGTGCCGCGGTATTCATCCAGCCACGCTCGAGCTGCGTGGTCGGCAGTTGGTAACGAGCCTGCACGTGCGTCATATAGATGAATCGTCCATCCGGAGAAGCTTCCACATCGCGAACACCCGAAGAGCCGTCTGGCAGCGGAATATTATCTAGCACCTTGAAGGTTGCCGCATCGATGACGGTCACCTTGGCGGAGACGCGACCGATAGGTTCGGTAACATCGTCGGGAAGCAGGTTGATGACAAAAAGCAGCTTGCCGTCTTTGCCTAGGGCGATGCCGTGGGCTTCGCGGACCGCCTTGGCTGTGGCAAGGCACTGTAGCGTCTTGGCATCGAATTTCTTTACATTAGCATCGAAGCGGTTGCAGACATAGACATATTTACCATCGGGAGAGACCACTGGCGACATTGGACGGTTGCCGCTGATGACCGACGGACCGTTTTCGCGATAAAGCCGACCGTCATTGCCATCTTCAGAGGTATAGAACAGCGTTCCATCAGGGGCTACAGTCACACCAGTTACAGGCAACTCCGTCTGCGTTCCGCCGACACCGAGGAAACCGCCGGAGGTCTTTGTTACCGACACCGTGCGCAGCACCTTGCCGTCGAAATCACGGACCGTCACGCGGCCCGCACGACGTTCGCCAATGGCTACAGACTTGCCATCGGGCATCATACTCATCGTTTCGGGAAGCAGGATGTCCGCCGCAAATGCAGCGTATCCCATCCATACGGCCATCGCCGCAAAAAGCATCTTTTTCATAGTCTCTGCCTCATGAATTTTGTCAACGAAAGAAAGCACATTGATACCGTTTACAGTATAGCACGTAACCGTTCTGAAAAACAAAAAATATCCGGAAAAAAAATCAGTGTGCACGTTACTGCACACTGTACTACAAAACAGGGGGAAAGCCGTCGCTCGCTCGGTCTGCGTTATGGGTGTGCGTTGCGCAGAGGAGGCGGAAGAGGGGGAGGAAGGGACACAGCGGGGTTCCCGACCCGACAGCTGCTACAATCCCAGCAGGCGAATAGCATTACCGCCAAAGATAGCCTCTTCACGCGCTTTGGAAATATTCCAGGAGAGCACCCGTCTACGATGTTCGGCGGGGCGCATCCAAGGCCAGTCGCTACCAAATAGGACATACTCCTGCGGATGTTCTTCCGCAAACCTGCGCACCACGGTCTCGGTACCGGTGGATGGCTGAAACGCCACATCCACATAAATCTGTCGGCCGAGCAACATCTCCGCCGCCTCGGGATGATTCAACGACGCGCAGTGCGCGCAAATCATCCGCAATCCAGGCACCGCACGATAGGCATTCAGAATCTGGCGCGGCGAGGCCATGCTAGAGATTGCCTCTGTTGTGATGTCATACCCCGTATGGCACAACACTGGCAATCCGGCATCGGTCACCGTCTTTAGCAACCGAATCATGCGCTCACTATCCAGCTCCGCCTTCTGAAAGTAAGGATGCAGCTTCACCATTTTGGCACCGAGTGCCACCAGTCGGCGGATATGCACGCCGGCATCCATATCGTCCGGATGCAACGACACACAGGGAATGATGCGCGCCCGAGCCTCTTCGCCGCAGCGTCCGTCGCGCAGCGAGCCCAGATACTTCTCCATATACGCGAACTGCTCCGGCTTCGTGGCAATAGGACAGATTGCAAAACGCTCAAACCCGTCCTCTGCCTCTTGCGCCAGCAGGTTCGCCATCGTGCCATCGCCGCACGGATGAATCGGGAAAGATTCCTCCGTCTTTTTAGCGAGGGCTGCAATCACCTCCGGAGCCTTACGGGCCGAAAACGCATGTGTATGGATATCAACGCGCATCATGCCGCCTTTTCCTTACGCGCGCAGCTTGAACGCGCAGCTGTAAATCGGATCGCCCTTAGAAAGAAACAACCGTTCAAAATCCGTCTGCTCATCCTCGGGACGCACCAGCGCTGGTACCTCATCGAAACGCTCGTCTTCGGAGAGATACTTATACATCTCGCGGAAGTAATCTTCGTGATCCGTAGAAATATACATCACTCCACCGGGCACAAAGATACGGTTTAGCGTGTCGCACATCTCGCGCTGAAAAAAGCGGTTCTTGTGATGACGACGCTTCGGCCAGGGGTCTGGAAAAAAGAGATACATCGCGCTCAGACAGCGATCCGGCAGCAAATCGCGCACAAAACGCCCCGCCTCCACGCGGAAAAATGTCAAATTATCCAACGCCCCCTGCTGCGCCTTGCGCGAACAGCGGCGGACTCGGTCCATCATACGCTCAACGCCAAAAAAACGGACATCAGGGCGCTTTGCCGCATTGGCCGCCAAAAAACGGCCGTTGCCACACCCGATTTCCAGTTCCAGCGGCATTCCTTCAGGGACGAAGGCACGCAGATCAAACTGCGTATCTTCTTCTTTCAGTTCGATAACATGGGGTAAAAGCTCATTCATAACACACTATTCTAGCACAAACCCCGTCCCGCTGCCCAATCCCCGGGCGCGGGCACGTGGACACGAGGGACGACCCGCACTGTCCAAAGGGGAAAGCTTGCGGAGGACCGCCGAGAACTAACACATGATGCCACCCCTTTTCTAAAAGGGCCCACCTGTAAAAGCTCAGTAGAGCCACCTTTACAGAACTCTATGGCCGAGACCGCCGTGTGCGCTTTATACGCCACACTTCAATGAGTAAAAAGCACCCACTCCCGTGTCCCTCGCGTGGAGCTTGTAGGAGTATCGACAGGTTGCACAAAGCGCCTTAAGCATGCATAAACTTCGGATTTTTCAGGCATACTGAGGCCACTGCACGCCTTCAAAATCCTTGTTTCGTCCCATTTCTTTCACTTTTTCGCCTTTCGCATCTATACTCCCACAGATGCCGACTCTGCTTCATAAGATTGGCTATCTTTATGATGGTATGGTAGCTACCCGCATAAAGGAAGCTTGGCTTGCCTTTGAAAAGAAACCTATCCATTCCCCGACTCAAACGCCCCAGCCCAGCAAGGTTCGCGGTATAAAGTCGATACACAGATACAAAGAGTACGTTACCAATCAATGAAGGGGAACCAATAAAACCCCACAAAGATGCCATGTGTCGCATACTTTTACACACCGCATATCTCCGTTTTTCGCATCCCATCTCGTCCAACCCTCACTTTTTTATACACACAACTATCCTGCACATATCCATACATACCATTACATTGCACATAACTTCAAGCATGCATGAAAACTTTTTCAAAAAAAATGCTTGCCACACTCCCCTGGCTATGCTATTATACGCCTCGTTTTCAACCCAGCTCGGGTGGTGAAATGGCATACACGTATGCTTGAGGTGCATATGGAGAGATCCGTGGGGGTTCGAGTCCCCCCCCGAGCACCATCTTAGACCGCATTCTTCGGAATGCGGTTTTTTTGTTGTCTGAAACGCGCAGATCGGCAACATCTTCCCAAAAGCCCCCCGCCGGGATTCCCCCTAACGGAAGATACCATGCCAATTTCCTCCTCGTATTTTTCCTCTCAATGGTCGACCAATCTATCCGAGGATCGATACCAAAGCCCGTATTTAACGCATTTCCTGAGCGTACCAACATCTCTAAAAGGGACATCGGCCGAAAACAATCAAAAAAAGAAAAATTATTGTTTTTCATTTTTTATTCCTCATTCAACCATACCCTGGCTGAGCGACTCCTCCGTAACTCATTTCATTTCAGCTTATTTAGAACTATTATTATACAACACTAACGTCATAAGTCACCTATTTGCATTATTTAATTTCATTTGCTACAGTATTTGCATTGTTATGGTTCAATAGATTCGCGGGAACACGCAAGCGTTTCTCGGGAGTCGTGACCGAATGGGGCGGAGAGCACCATCCGCGGCGAAAGCCTGGAAGGAATAGACTCCGTTCGGTCACACAGAACCGGGACAACACCAAACGCCGATGAGCCGCCTGCGGTCCGCGACGCGAAGGGCAGAAACACCAGTCAAAGCCTCCAGAAACGGAAGCTGTAACTGGGGATTTATCTTGTACTGAGCCGAGGCTATCCGCCAGGGGACACCCCAACACACTACGGAGAACATCCAATCTGTCCGAATACAACAGGAATCCATGTACCCCAGGCCCCAATGTCGGCTCGGTGCAACCGATGGCGTGCGCGTCATCGGCGGATTCCATCCTTGTTAGCGATTTTCTGATGAATAGTCATTTCCTGATGAATAAACAAAATTAAATGGTGTTCTGTCATGATGTGCGGAGGAAACCCTTCCACTGACAGAAGGTGTACGGAGTAAAGGCGGACGCGTAAGCGCCGCCTTTATTTTTTTACTCCCATCATACGCAAAACAGCGCGGATGCCGTTTCATCCAGAGCACCTCCCCCTGTCGAAGAAAAAAGTATTAACCTAAATGACATATGTTTTCTTCTTAATGAAAACACATATTTCCCATCAATTCCCAATTACGCAAATACACCATCTCCCGTAAAGCCCTAATATTGTCCATAAAATCTCTTCGGCGGGCACTATTTTACAACGCAGAACAATGGTAAACTCGCCCTCACTACAAGCGACCAATAAAGCTTTCTCAACACGATAATCGACAAAGTGTTATTGACAGAAATGGCGTTGATTACTAGAATAATTAAGTGTTGAGTGTTCGTTTTATCCACATTTACGGAGGTGCCTGCCATGAAACTTCGCCCCTTGCTATTCACCCTACTCCTCCTACCCTTGAGCGTTTCTCTTCGTGCCGCCGAGATACTGACATATCCGCTAAGGATCTGTAACTCTACATTCTTCAATCGCCCCAGCGACAATTTGGGAAACCTCAATGACCATTGGAATCACACTTACGCCGTTAAATTTGTTATCAACGATCCACAATTTGGCATCGTCTATCCACCCAATCAACAGACCATTTATCTCAACTCAGTATCATTGGGTATCTTTCCTGGACAGAATGGAGTCGATAATTTAGGAGCCGAACTACGTTCATCAGACCATGCAACACTCCACTTCGCTGAGGTAAAAGCAATCTACAACGACGAGTCGCTGTCATTTAAAGATGGTCAAACTCAAACATGGACAATGGCCACGTTTACCTTTCCGCATCCAATCAAGGTCGACATGAACACTCAATATAAGTTAGACTTTACTCCTGGCGATGCAAACTTAGACCTTGCCTATGGTACGGTAGATTCATCCAATAAAATTTGTTCAGTTTTCTGGGACTCACTGAAGCGTAATTATTACGACAGCAAAGGCAAATCTCCTGTCGTTAGCTGTATCGTGTCGCAACCTCAGACTGTCGGTGAGGCAAGATGCTGGTCGGCCTTACCTGAGGCAATAAAGGGTCAAGCCGACCCCATCCTGGACTTTACGGGCTATCCACAGAACACCCCATTTATACTCGACACAAACATCAACTGGCACTCGCTGACAATTGTCGGCACCTCCGATGTCACCTTCAAGATCAAGAACGAGGACACTGCCGATCCCCAGCCGTCTATTAACATCCAGAACTTTGTAGCGGACACCAACATCACCGGCTCGCGCCACTTTTGGAGCACAATTCAGTCGGGTCCAGTAACGGTGCCGGCAGGCAAAACATTTACCGTTGATATCAACGGCGGCGAATTTTATCCGAATTTTTCGGTTGAAGGCGAAGGCACCCTGCGTCTGACGGGTGGGCAGATGTACAATGTCGGTAGCGAACACCCGCTAAACGTTAGGGAGGTTCTGATTGACGGAGGCCGTTTGCGCTTTATTGACGGAGTAGCCGACGAGCAGTCCCACACCTGCCATATCACGGCTAAGAAAGATGGTTACATCCAGATCTCTAATAATGGCAGAACGAAGGTCACCCTGCCCGAGGGCATCACCATGCATGGCGGCAGTATGCTCAAAATTCACAATCAATCCAATAATACAGCACATACAGCTGAGCTCAACACTCCAATTATAATTACCGAAACAACTGACACGGCATCTGGCAATACTCTTCCCGTCACAATCATAAACAATGCCATCTCCATGGGCGATGCAAAACTTTCGGGCAGTCTCTCTGGCACTGGCTCAGTTATCCTGACCCACGGCGAAGAAGCGACCTCTCAGTTTTTTCAACTTGCAGCATCATCCGCCGCTGAGACAACGGTTCTCTTTAGAGGCGGCAATGTGAACACCTCGGGCACCTTTAATGGACCGGTAGAGTTGCAGGAAAACGCGCTTCTGTACATTCCAACATTAAACACCCTGAGCAGCGCGACCACCGTCAAGCTCGGCACAGATGCAATCATTAAAGTTACCACCCCATTGAGTACTGACGCGGAACTCGCCAATCTTACTGGCGATGGCACGGTGCAGCTCACCTTCCAAACACACGATTCAAATCGCGAAGACGCGCCGAAGTTCGTAAACTTCTCTGGCACGACAGAGGTCCTCGATGGGTATGTCAGCTTCAAAAAAGGTATGGCCGTTGGCTGCTGCTTGCGTATGGTCGGCGGGAAGCTCAAAACAACCGAAAAGACGTACACGTTTGACAAAAAACTGGATATCGTTGGCAGCATCGAGTTTCACTGCAACAAAGATAAGCACAAGCCCAACGACCTCTCCCTGGCCCACGATGTCATCCTTACCCAGGATCTCGTCGGCAGCACCCCAGCAGCAGAGCTAAAAAAGTATGGCTCTGGTCAGCTCATCCTTCAGGGGCCAAATAACGACCTATCCATCCTAAGTCTGTATGCATATACAAAAACAGCCGTCGGCAATGTTGTTGTCAACGGGACGGGGGTATTCAACATTCACAACGTCACCAAAGAGTCCAGCGGAGACAACACCCCCCGCCTTCAGATTAACGAAAACTGCACGCTGAAGGTCTGCCCTGGTGCCACCTACTCAGCCTCCGGTCCGCTGACATTGGATTCTGGTGCCATGCTTGATGTAACTGACGGAGCCAAACTGTCCGTTCACAACAGCCATGTCACTCTTCCCGATGCAACGGGCAGTGTTCTCTCTGTCAGGATTCCCAAGGGAAACATCAACTATCCACTACTGCTCATTGACGGCGGCATCACACACCCCTCGTTGCCAGACTCTTGCCTCGTTTACCAAGGCGAAAAAATCGTCGATGGCTACCACTTTCTTATCGAAGACAATCGCCTACTGCTAGATATTAAGCCTCTGATAAAGCCTAATAAAACCGAAAAGACAGACACGGAAGACGCAACCGCCTACACCCAACAGGCAATTAACGCGATTTTAGATGCGAACAATCATCTTCGCCCGACCGCGATTGTTGCGAACATCAACGGCAAAGAACTCAACGCGGAAGAAGTCAGCCAGCTCACCCGCGTCATCCATGGCGTCGCCTATACCGAGGAGAATGCTGCGCAGCCCAATACCGTCTGCATCGATTATCACTTCGGCGTCGCCGGCATCAACATCGTTTCACAAAAAACCGCAGGGGAGGCCTCCGCCGAACTGTATGTGGTGCTGAAAGCCGAAGTGACTGGCGGCAACGGCAATCCCAATCCTGTTTCGTATGGATTCGGCTCCCAGCTGACGGTCTACCAAGATGCCACCGTCAATCAGGACGGCACTCTTTCTGGAGCCATTGTTCAAGGCGTAGCAGAGGTCACCGATGCGACTGGCAGGATCCTTGGCAGCAACGCTGGCAACACTCGTTATCTGCGCTTCCCGATGGCCAAAGACGGAAAAACACACCACTACAGCCTGTCGCTCAACGGCACCCATGCCGAACTGATTTCGGGCGAGGTCACCATTCCTACCCGCGGTGCCGAATTTGTCGTCACCTATCCGCAGTCCGCCCAGAGCCTTCTGACCCTCACCCCAAAACAGAAGGCCTCGCAGTTGGCCCTCCGCTTCTCCGGCCCGGGCACCTATGAAGGCCAAGTCTATACCCTCCAGGATAATGCCAACAAGGAACTAGCGACCGCGACAATGACCGCCAATGGCGTTGTCGTCTTCAATGGCTTCTCCATTACCGAAGAAACATCAGTCAGCATTATCGCACAGGGTGTCACTGGCGACATCACCGTCAGTGCCAATACGTGGGATGCCTCTGGCGTTACCGAGGGCCTCACAGTCAATGCCCAGGGCATGCTGGCCATCCATCCCCGGTACGACTTCAGAAATCTGACAGGCTACGGCAACATCGCTGGCGACGAAGGCATCAATGCACCAAACGACCCGAAACACAGCCAATATCGTATTCCTGGTGTAGCCACCGACGGCAAGGGCGAAGTAATTGCCGTGTATGATATTCGTTGGCGCAGTCAGGACGACTTGGGCGTGATGACCAACACCCAGAATGGTTCGTGGTCGCCGATTGACATTGGCGAAAGTTACTCTGGCAACAACGGCACGGTTTGGAACAGGCCCAAGATTGGCATCGACGTGCCAAACATCTATGAATTCAGCGATGGCTCACACCATGAGGCCGATGTATCCCGTGACATCGGCGACCCCTGCATTGTCTACTATCCTGGCAACAGCGCCGAGGACACCGAAAAGCAGCCCTGTTACTTCGTTATGGGCATAACTGGTGGCGGATTGGCTGGCTACGGCGGCAAAGGATGCCCCCTAAACGGACTCGCCCTCTATAAACGTACACCGGGCGAGGCCAGCTCATGGGTGCCAGTTTTCCCCAACGACGCCCCATCTGGCATGCCGGATAATACCAGTTTCAAAGGTATTGTTTTAAATGCGCTCATCGAAGCGGGCGCACACTTAGATGACGAAGCCCTACTCAATTGCACAACCAGCGATGACCTACAGCAGCTTACCCGCGGCGTATTACAGGGACCGGGGCACGGCTTCGTAACCACGATCGGGCATGGCACAGAAGGTCAACCCGAATACATGCCTGTTGGCACCATCGTCTTCCCAATGCAGTGGTTCTACGATTATCCCGCCTCCTGGACCGAATCGAGCTACACCTGGACCAAAAAATCCTATGCCTTCGCCCTCTACTCCACGGATGGCGGCAAAACCTGGAAATCCACCCGATTTGTTGCACCAGAATATACAGGCAAAAGATTCTTGCCCCCGCAGGATTTGGGCACACAGGAGAGCAGCGTCTGCGAATTAGATGATGGCTCCTGGTATTTGATTGCCAAGCATACCAGTGGCGGCCGGTACTGCTATCGCACAACCGACTTCAGCCGTTGGGTGCGCCAAGATGTGATCACGCCGTCCAACGCCGTCCAGGGATCCATCCTGCGCCTCGGAAAAAATGCCGAAGGTATCGGTCAGTACGCGATGGCCTATTCCGTTGGGGCCAACCGCAGCCAGCTGCAAATTCTCTTTGGCATCGACAACACAGAGACTGGCGGTGGACAAGCTGCCATCAATTGGGGAACCCACAACCCTCTGACAATCCACGCTGGCAACACAGGAAACAAATCTTACAACTCAATGTGCCTGCTCGACGGCGGCAAAACGTTGGGCTTCCTCTATGAAGCAAATATGCACATTTACTTCAAACGAATCGATATCAGCCACCGCATCCACCTGGAATAACACCCCCCAAAAAAGCGTCCGAACCCAATATTCGGACGCTTCTTTGTTTTTCCAATCACGTTCCAAGATGTCGCAGATTGCGAAACAATACCCATCCTTGCCTCTAATACAAAATAAAAGCCCCCTTCCACAAAAGTAACATCCATCTATATTTCATATAATTACGCATAATAAAATATTCTCCCCTCAAAAAAAAATCCAAAAATACAAAAAAATACTTGCCACACATCCCCTGCTATGCTATTCTATGCCTCGTTTTCAACCCAGCTCGGGTGGTGAAATGGCATACACGTATGCTTGAGGTGCATATGGAGAGATCCGTGGGGGTTCGAGTCCCCCCCCGAGCACCATCTTGAAGGCCGTAACTGCAATAGTTACGGCCTTTTTTGTTTTTGGGAATGTAGCAAACTGTAGCAGAAAACAGGAGAAGCATATGAGCGTGTACAGAAGAAAAGGATCGCGTTTTTGGTGGATAGGTATCCAGCGGAACGGACGGCATGTATGTATGTCCAGCGGCACAGAGGAACGTGAAGAGGCAGAGATGATGGAGCGGGCGATGAAGTTGCGGCTGAAGGGCGGCCGGCGTGAGCGGCTTCTGGCCATGGTGGATGCGCTGCTGCCTGATGAAGGTGTCGATGTGAAAAGTCTGAAGGGGTCGGCGCTCGGCGAACTGCTGGAGGTGTATCCGGAACTGGCCAAGGCCGAGGGCGTGCATGTATCCGATGAGACGCTACGTAAACGGTGTCAGGCTTGCGGTCGACTGGCCAAATGGATGAAGGAGAACGAACCGGGCGTGATGCTGGCCGGGGATGTGTCGGTGCCTGTGGCATGGCGTTTCATTGAGGCGTGCGGGACGCATGCCTCGGCACGCACACAGCGGAAAATTTCTGGAGAACTATCTGCCGTATGGAACACGCTGATGCGGCGCGGGCTGGTGGAGAATAATCCATGGAGCCAAGCCAAACCGCAGCGGGACCGAACCACTGAGGCTACGGGGCGGGCGTTTACGCTGGCCGAGGTTCGCTCGCTGCTGGCCAATACTGCCGAGCCGTGGCTGCGTTCGGCCGTTCTGATATCGCTCTACACGGGATTGCGGCAGAGTGATGTACGGCGGCTAGCTTGGTCGGATGTGGACTTTGTGCGCGGTGTGGTGGAGATTGTCCCGAGCAAAACGGCGCGACATGGTCTAAAGGTGTCGGTGCCGCTTCATCCTGCCTTGCGGGACTATCTCATCACGCTGCCGAGGACGGACGGGTGTATCTGTGAGGGGATGACCGACAGCCACAGGTTTTCTTCGGATGTGTGGCGGCCTTTGCTGGACCGTGCCGGTATCCATGAAGCGGCTGGCGAGACGCTGACTTTCCACTCACTCCGTCACACATTTGCCACTATGGTCAGCGCGGCCGGCGCATCAGAACAGGAGAGGATGAGTCTTGGCGGATGGTCGGAAGCGAAAACGGCGGCAATTTACAATCACGATGACCGGCGGCTACGTGAGATTGTAGAAGCCCTGCCAAGCTTGACGGCGGACTCATGATGGGGTGGGCCAAAATGCGGAATTTCCGCAAAATGGCCCACCCTCAACAGGGCTGCAATCTGCGGAGAGTGGGCCGTGTTATATGGTTGCCCGGAGTTTTCGGCGGAAGGAGTAACAAGACCACCTCGCATGCGTGTGCGTGCACGCGTATTATATATATAAATATATTTATATATTAAGTGTGATTGTTTAGACTATCTATTTTTTACTATGTTCTCGCGCCGAATAACGCGTGTGCGCGTGCGCGTGCGCGAGAGTGCCGAGGCGTTTTAACGGCCATTACGGGCCAAGTATGCCCGCAGCGGTAAATTATGCATGCGGAGCAAACGGCGGGCAGGACGGGCCAGAACTGCGGGTGTGGCGACATATTACGTGCCGGGCGGCAGCATCTCATCCCATGCGGTGTCCCACAGCCCCAACTTTTTGAGGGTGTAGTGTCTCATATCCGCCTTTACGCGGCGCATGGCCTCGGGCATCAGCCGGCGCAGCGTATCCTCCAAATTTGCGGCGGAACTTTCGGATGGCTTACGTGCATCGGTGATGGGTGAGCGGTAGGTGTACCACGTCTGCGCTGCCACGTGGATCACTTTGCCCACGGTGTTCATGGTCAGCGCGGTGCCGTCTGCTTTGGCCGTCATCTTTGAATTGCGGCGGAAGCCCTTGGGGCGTTTTCTCCCGGGCTTCATTCCTAACTCCACCATCCTACGCATAACCGCGTCTATCATTTCACGCGGCAGGATTTTGATGAACCCGCGATGCTGGCGGCGCATACGGGTGTGGGCTGCCGCCCATGCGCGGGCATAGTCCCGGCTGTAAAACTTGCCCTGCTGTTTATAGAATGTTTTGATTTTATACTTTGCCCGTTTTGCGCCGGGCTTCCGGCAGTCTACCGCTATTTGGTCGATAACGGTGCGGTGGCCGTGGCGCTTCTTGCGCATAACACTCTCACGCTGACCGTACACGCCACGGCGGATGGCGTGGGACGAACCGCCACGGAGCAGCGAGGCCACCAGGCGGCAGGAGTCCACCGAGCCGTCGGCCATATCTCCGGACCATCCGGCCCACGGGGACGGCCGGGCGATACGTTCGGCGGCTCCGTCACTGAGGAGCGCGAGCAGGTGAAAGAGCATAGACTTAACTGCACGCATGGCACAGTAGTCCGCGGCCTTTTTGGTCACGGCCTGATAGGCCGCGAGGGTCTCTTCAATCGACACAAACTCGACGGCGAGATGATAACGGACATGGGCCTGACGGCCTACTGCGACAGCGGCGGGGGTCATTCTGCGGGCACCATTACAGCTGGCGTGTCGGCGGCCTCTTCGGCGACGGTTTGGAGTACCTTGGTTACCTCTTCGCTGATGCGCTGGGCCTCGTCCGCGGTGATGGTGCGGTCGGCCAATGCGGCGATGATAACGCCGATGAGAGCGAGCACGGCCGAGAGAATGGCAAGCCATTTGGCGGCGGTTAGTTTCCTCATGGTTTTTGTCCTTTCGTTTTTAGTTCTGGGCCCGTTCGAGGGCCCGGTAGATTTCAAGCATGCGGGCGACAGGGACAAACCATCCCCGCCGTCCGTCGTGGATAATCGGGGCTACGTCACGATCGTTGGGCACGACCACATAGGAGGCACACCCGCCACACGAGGACAGCATCAGGACGAACGGGAGCACGCGGAGCAGGCGGTCCAGGTCTTTGTTTACCTGTTTTTTGTGGCCCTCGACGATGGCCCGCTCCGCCTGTTCGCGGCGGCGGCGGTCTCGGTAACGAAACCACCGCAGTACGGCCTCGCTGATAACGTGGATGAGTGCCCGCCACATGTCAGCCACCCATGGTGATGAGTTCGGAAAATTTGAGGATTCCGACCACAACGCCGCCCGAAGTCGCGCCGATGGTGCCCAGTTTAATCAGTGTTTTTACAACATCGATAGAGCGGCGCATGCCCTCGCGGAGGCCGTCGTCATATGCTTTTTTTGTGCAGACGGTGTTCTTGATTTCGGCCACATCTTTCTGTATGCTTTTGATGCGCTCGGCGGAGTGCATCGTGCAGATGATGTCGGCGCGGATGGCCTCATCGTGAGCGCGGAGTTTTTCCGTGTCGGTCTTGGCTATGTCCATCTGGTGTATGAGATGTTCGGATTGTGTTGATAGCATAATTCGCTCCTCTGGATAGGGGTGTTCTTCATATTTGTGACATGGTGAATATTATTGGCCGGGCGTGCCGTGACATCGTTAGGTTTATTTTGTTTTCGGCATGCCGTCCGCCGTCCTCACCCGAGGTGCGGCGGGTCTCCCAAACGGGGGAGTTCGGCCAAAGGGGTTAAGGGGCCTTGGTGGCGGAGAGGGTGCCGGCATCAGAGACGGTAATTTTCCAGCGGGTTCCATTTGGGGAACGGAGGATAAAGTCTCCGAGGATTTCAACGGTGGCGGAGATGGTACCAGCGGCACGAATTTGATAGAAGCGTCTTTCACCTGGCTGTTGGGGGGTGGTGAAGGTGAGGGTGCCATCGGGGTTGACGGTGCGTGTGGCGGCGGGATCTTGGAGGAAGGGGTCAGAGAGTTCGGAGGCGGTGTAGAGGAGGCACTGTTCAGGGGGGATGCCGGCGGCGGAGGCTTTGAGGGTAACGGTTCCGGAGGCTGCGCCGGCATCGAAGTCGGTGACGGTGATGGAGGCTGCGGAGGGGGCGTTGTTGTATGCGCCGGTTACGGAGAGGGCGTGGACGTTGCCAGCGTGTATATCGAGTCTGCCGAGGGAGGTGGCGAACCAGATGCCGGAGCTATCGCCGAATCCGACGATGTTGTTGTTGAGGTCAACGCGTGTTTTGGCGGGGTATTGGGACCAGTCTTCGCCGCGGTTGCCGTTGTAGCGGTTTAGCAGTTGGGAACGGAGGTCGGAGAGGCGGAAGGTGCCGAGGGTATCTTGGATGAGGATGTCGGCTGCGGTGGTGTCGTTGAGAATGGGGAGTGTTTTGGGGTAGACACGAACATTATAAATACCAGCATTGTTAGTGGTGGTGTAGGTGATGGCTGCGGTGGAGCCGTCGACGGTGAGGTTGGCATCGACGGAGCCGGGCATTAGCATATTACCGACGGTCTGCTCCCAGAGGACGTTGCCGATGGCAGAGCCGTCGAGGACGGTGATTTTGATGATGGACTGGACTCCCGTGGAAGCGAAGAGATCGGTGCCGTTGGCATGTTTGGAAACAGTAGATGTGCCGGGGTCGACATCGAGGCGTTCGGGGGGGATGGGCGCGGAGCGGTATGAGCGGAGGGCGTTGGGGTCGACGACGGGGAGTGCGCGGCCGTCTTGGCCAACATAGAGAACGGCGGATGCGGTTTCGGGGTGGACTTCGTATGCGGCGACACCGGTAGGAGGCGGGTTGACGTTGTTCTGCTCTGAGGAGGTTCGGGGCAGGATGTCTGCGACAGAAGCTGCTGCGGCGAAGATAATCGATATAAGCAGTGAATTTCTCATGATGGTAAATCTAATTGGTGATACGTTTGAGTTGTTCGGTGTTGCCGGACAACTGGCGGATAGCGGCATCGAGAATATCGGCACCGCGGACGAAAGAGGATCCATATAGAGCGGACTTGAAAATGGAGGTGATAACGGGGTGGCCCTGACAGGCGAAGAGGATGGGGAGGCCGGAATCGCCGCCGTGAATCATGGCGGCGTGGGAGGCGGTGAGTTTTTTATGGATATCCTGTCGGGCGCAGCTATATTCGGGGGGGGTGTCGCCGAAGGGTTCCCAGCAGGTGCCGTCGTCATTTTGGTAGACGGAGTATGAGAGGAAGCCGTGCTGTGTGGGGGCGTAGCAGGCAACGCCTTTGAGGGAGCCGTTGAAACGGGTGCTGAGGGTGGGCTGGTCGATGACATAGGGGAGGCAGTCGTCAGGGATGGGTTTGTCGGTTCTGAAAAGGTAAATATCAGCGATTCCGGCATCCTGGATTTCTGACTCGGAGTATCCGTTTTTACGGGCCCAGTCGGCGAGGGGGATGCCGGAGACGGTGGTGGCGGTGGTGACGGTGCCGTTGGGGGAGAGCCATCGTCCGACACGGCCGGTGGGGGCGGGAGTCCAGTGGTTAGCGGTCACAGTAAAATGGGGGGCGACGGCGACTTGCCTGGAGCCCCAGCCATTGACGTTGGTGTCGAGGCATGCGACGAGATGCGGGGAGAGGGGGAGAACTGGGCTGTAGGCCGTGGGGGATTGTCCGCGGGTGGCGAAGATATAATCACAGGTGGCGTTTTCGGGGGTGATACCGGCGGATTCGGTAACGGAGGTATCGCGTTTGTTGAGTGCTGCGAGGATGGTATCGTTGGCTGCGGCGCGGTCTGTGTCCCTCACGTCGGCGAGGTATACGGGGTGTTCGGTAAGGACGGTCGTTTGGGAGCGGAAGGAAAGTGTGACGGGGCGGAGGATGCCGTTAGCTTCTGCGGTGAGGCGGGCGATGCCGTTGCCGGTGGCAGAGACAGTGGCGGAGATGCCGGCGGGGGTGAGGGTGGCGGGGCCGGCGAGGAGTGACCATCTAACGGTATCGGGGATTTTGGC
>SAMEA104404097__coassemble_1582_pt1 | contig 18445 bp, 14 predicted proteins | sample SAMEA104404097__metabat2_high_PE_096 | metagenome-assembled genome bin SAMEA104404097 (sample SAMEA104404097) | Balaenoptera acutorostrata | reverse complement strand
TGAAAAAGTATATGTTCTGCCTCCTCGCGTGTTTTCCTTCTATGTGTGGGCTTTTAAAAGTAAGGCTACGGATTTTAATTTCGTCATTGGCCGCTACGCTGCTGTGGTTTCTACTGTTTAGACTTGTGTCAGCTTTACACGTTTATTTCTCGCTTCTTTCGCGCCACCGTTACCATGTTTATTTCGCTAAAGCTCTCCTGTCTGCCGTCGGGAGAGAGTCGTTGATTTCTGTGAGCTATAAAGAGCTCCTTAAATGTGCATGTCTAACGGTCTCGTAGTCGTGCAAGGGTCACTGCACTCCTTCAATATCCTCACTTCTGCCCACTTCTTTCACTTTTTCGCCGTTCGCATCTATACACCTACAGACTCCTAGATGGTGGCTTTTGTTTTCTGAAGTCGACGGTAGATTTGGGGAAGAGTCTTAAAAAGCAACCAGCCGCCTGCTCACGGGGAGCGGCGGCCGATAGGGAAACATAGGTTGGGAGTATTCTTATAACTTCTCGTTCGAATCGTTTCCGTAATTCGGCAGAGACCGATGATTCCCGGAGGTGGCTCACGACAGAGCGCACTTCGGAAAGGGATGAAAAGAGACCCAGAGCGGGCGGAAGCTGGTTTTCGGGTTTTCCCAGCGAAGGGTCGGTCTGCCTAAAAGAGCGGTCCGTTGCCCCGAAATCAATGATAAGATAGCATGGGGCGGATGTAAAATTCAATGTGTAAGTTTTGGGTATTTTTAACGCTTGTTGCGAAAAGTGGGTACTGCTGTATGCACCCATTGCCTATGTGAAAGACATTTTCCTAAGGATTGTTAAGCACATCGCAATTCGCATATAAAACGTACACATTGAATTTTATTTCCGGCTGTGTTATTGTAAAGCTATAGAGATTTTGTAGATTAGGAAGTAGCAAACATTATGACAGAAGTACCCGATACGCACAGCAGCCGACGCTGCGGGAGCATGTTCCGCAGGGCGATTGTAGTCGTTTTGCTGTTGTATGTCCTTATACAGGCATCGTCGGCAATTGCCGCGCAGGGATGGATTCCGCTGCCTGATATTTGGCTGCAGCGAGGCAAGCAGTTGCCCGAAGCGGCGGTTGGGGCGGAGGAGCTGCGTGGGAGCAGGTTCGCGATGGCTGAACACGATGCGTTTCTTTGTACCGTCGGTCTGGAGAAAAAAACGGCCTGGGCGGCAGAGGTTTCCGGAACCGAACCTGGTAGCGTGCCGACGCTGTCTGGTGGACGGGCTTCCAATGACACGTTGTCGCTCGAGGCTCCAGGCGGTTTGTGGCTCAAGGTGACTGGAGGAACGTATCATGCTGTGAACGGCGGCAATTTCTCAGACTGGGATAATGGACGGAACTTTTCAAAAAACTTGATTGGCGACAGTTGCATTTATCTGAGTGGCACGACGTATATTAAGACGCATGTTTCGGGCGGCGATTACAAGATTGCTGGTCGGCCGGTGACAGTCGGTGATGCTGCGGTGGTGATTGATGGTGAGGCTCGGGTTCGGGGGAGTATTTTTGGTGCTGGGGCGATGCTTCATAGTGGGTATCCCCGGATGACCGGCGACACGGATGTGGTTATCGGTAATGTGCAGCCCGATGGCGGACGTGTCGTCGGTTCTTTTGGCTGGGTGTATAATGGTCAGTCGCATGCTCTGCAGTCTGGTAACAGCCGCGTGCTGGTCCGTATCGCGCCCGAGCCTGGCGAAGATGCCCCGCGGGATTTCGGTAAAGAACTGTTTGGTGGTCCGTTGGTCGGGTTGGGGAGTGACGAGGCGTTGCTGAGTGGCAATGCCTCGGTGACGGTGGATGCCCCTGGTGTTCGTTTTCGCCAGGTTATTTGCGGAGGCGGCGGAGCCTGTCTACTCGAGCCTGTCCGGTCCCGCGTTTCTGGCGACACGCACGTATTGCTCAAGGCTGGTCGTTTCGAGGGAGTTCTCTGTGCGGGCGGCTATCCAGGAAATACTCAGGTGGACGGACGGTCTGTGCTCGAATTGCAGGGTGGCACTTACGAAGGGGCCAGGTTGCTGGGCGGCAATACCTCTGAGGCGGTGTTGCGCATTTCTGGTCGAGATGTCGATTTGAGTCGCATCGGCAGTATTCGTGGATTTCGTTGGATTGAGCTGGCCGATGCCAGTGTCCGGCTGACCGTGCGTGCCGAAGATCTGCGACCCGGTATGTCGGTGCATCTCGGCGGTGGAACGCTTCGTGTCCGTATTTCGGAGAGCGATGCGGACGCGGCGGCTTATATTTTACCGGCCATTACCGAAGGGAACGGCACGGTTTTAGCTGTATTTGACAACGGACGGAGTGTGCCGTTGGAAGGCAATCGCTCGTATATTCCGAAGGACGGCGCTTCCTGCCGTCAGTGGCTCCTGAAAACTGGTAACAATGGGGCGTTGCCTGCGGATACGCCGCCGAAGCTGCGCGTCCTGGTGCTCAATGCCACCCGCCTAACTGGTGATGCCGATGCCCTGCTGCCGGCCGGATCCTATGACCGTGTGCTTGTGTTGGGCAATGAACGCCACATGCTCAGTCTCCGCCTGGCCCCTGGCGCTTCGGTTCGGCAGTTTCGGCTGTACGCACGGGCACGACTTCGTCTTTTTGCTGATAAAGATACTGATTGGACGTTTGGCGTGACTGGCGACGGTGTCCTGGTCAAGGCTGGGTTGGGCCGAGCCACGCTGCGCAGAAGCATTAACCTCGATCGTCCTGGCTATGTTTGTGTCGAGGCGGGCACGCTTGCTTATGGTCAAGATGCTGACGGCGAATCGGCAGTAATCAACGGCGATGGGTGGGTCGCAGGCGGAGCAACATTGGATTTTGCGGGCATTCCCGACGGAGCGACCCGGGCCGTGATGCTGGAGGACGGCGCGGTGCTGGCCAATGACTCGGATCAGCCGATTGGTATTCCCCATCGGCAGTTGGAGAAGCTCGAGCTACTGGGTGATGCCGAAGTGCGCAGTATGAGAAGCTTCGGTTTGGTCGGTGCCCAATGGCGCTCCACGGAACTGAGACTTAACGGCCATACGCTCACTAAAACTGGGCCATGGGATTTTTGGTTGGTTAGTACGGTGCTGGCCTCTGGCGGTACGTTGGATATTCGTGAGGGAACGGTGACGGCGGCCGGCGGCGGAACTGAATCGCATCTGAATGGTCCGCTGACACTGCGGGTTGCGAAGGCGGCCGATTTTCGTGTCGATAGCTGTACGGTGTCGGCACAGGGGGCGGTGACCCTTGCCCCAGAAGGTGTTCTGCGGGTGTCGGCGCGGCTGAACGGTTCTGAGTTGCTACGGATTGTCTCTGGTACAGTGAAACCAGAGCACCCCCGTCAATATCGGACTGGGCCCGTGCTGATTGACGCGGGTGCGGTGCTGGATCTTACCGACTCCGAGACGGAAATCATTCGCGAAGATCGTCAAGACTGGGGATTGGGTTATGTGATGGGGCAAGCAGGTCATGTGACGGTTCGCGGTACGCTGCGAACGCGCTCTATTGCCTATAATCAGGCGTTGGGTGGGCTGGCACACCAGTCTGACCGATTGCTATTGGACGGCGGAATGCTGATGTTTGCTGGTGATGGTTCGTTTGATGAAGCGTACAACAGTTTTACGCGCGGCTTCACTATTTCTGAGAAGGGTGCCGTGTTGGCACTTCCCGCCGGTCGGTCCTATACCAAGACGGCGTATCCAGAAGCAGACATTGTCAACCGCGGTGAACTGCGTCTGAAAGCCTATGGCGAGGGTAAAGCCGCGGTTTTTCGTATTCATTCTGCGCTTGCTGGCACGGTCCGTATCGGTGCCGGTTGTCTGTTGACGGGTAATGGCTCTGCAACTCATTTGGTATTTGATGACGGGGCGGTTATCGGTCTCGGCGGGGACATGCCGCCCAAGACCGTGACGGGGTGCGCGGAATTACCGAAGCATCTGATTTTGAGCGTGCCGTCAATGCCTGATTCAGCCGATGCCTTGCCAGCACTGCTGACTCTGACGAATGCGGCCGAACTCCTAAACGCTGACACCTGTGAAGCTGTTTTGACGGATGGTCAGTCCTCACGGCCTGTTCGGCTGTCGGTATGCACCATCGGTAACAGCCGTATCCTCCGTGCCGACTTCTGAGGTTGTGACGAATCGTATCAGCGGGTAGTTGCTGTGTAAAGCGTTACTTCGCTTTTCGCACTAATGCGTACTGAGACGCTCAGTCACCGCACGTGTCGAAGGTGTAAGGGGGATATCTACGGGCTGCAAAAAGCGCCTTAACCGTGCATGAACTTCTTTCACTTTTTTTCACCATTCGCATCTATACTCCTGCAGGCTCCAAACTCGAATAGTGGTGGTACTTCTGAGACCTATGCAAAAGGCTTTATGCGAAGCTATGCGCGAATCCTCCAGATACTTTGTGTCGATGAATAATCAATGATTGTGTGGAAGTAGTTTTTTTGGAGCGAAATTTGTAGCAGCAGCTCATGGTGGAGGATGGGCAGATGTGGGGTGCGGCATAATAGACAGTGATGTCTGGCGATGTCTGTCGGAAAGATTGGTAGGAGCGAATGAGGGGGTTAGGACTGTAAAATTGATTATGGCGAGCCAGGGGGGCGTGTTACAATAGGAGGCGTTTGGGGCCGCTGGATTGGTGTGCCCGAGGATTGACGGCGGTAAATATGAAACGTGGACAGATGATGGATACGATGGCAGAGCGGGCACGGCGTGCGTCGCTACTGACGTGGTTTTCGGTGGCGCTGAATGTGGTGCTGGCGCTTGGAAAGCTGATTTTTGGTGTATTTGGCCATTCGGCGGCACTGGTGGCCGATGCGTTGCATTCGTTTTCTGATTTCGTGACGGATTTTGCGGTGCTGATTGGGATGCGTCTTGCGGGGCAACCAGGAGACGAGAATCATCCGTACGGGCATGGAAAGTTTGAAACACTGTCGGCGCTACTGGTGGGTGTTTTTTTATGCGCAGTGGGTCTGATGATTGGCTTTTATGCGCTGGTGACAATTGTTGAGTCGTTGCGAACTGGGCTGTATCCGCTGCGGCCGTCGCCGTCGGTGCTGTGGGCGGCATTGGTATCCATTATTGTGAAAGAGGTACTCTATCAGGTGACAGTGAGGGAGGCGGTTCGCTCGAAGAATGATGCACTGTTGGCGAATGCGTGGCATCACCGGAGTGATGCCTTGTCGTCGGTGGGGACAGCGGTTGGGGCGGGAGCCGCCGCGCTACTGGGTGGGCGTTGGATTTTGCTGGACCAGGTGTCGGCGATTGTGGTAGGGGGCATTTTGCTGCGGATTGCGTGGCAGATTGTGCGCGAGTCAATGGATAAGCTGATGGAGCGGGGGATGTCGCATGAGGAGCGTGAGCGGATTTATACAATCGCACATCGAATCCCAATGATTTCCGAGCCGCACAATCTGCGGTCGCGGCGGGTAGGGGCCGTGGCGGTAATCGAGATGCATATTCGGGTGGACCCGAAGATGACGGTGCTGCGGAGTCATGGACTAGCGTGCCGGTTGGAGCAGTTACTGCTGCGAGAGTTTGGACGCGAGAGTATTATCACGATACATGTGGAGCCGGCCCGGACATCAGAGCTGCGGTCAGCCCCGAAAGATACACACACCGCCTGACCTATGTGGGCGGTTGTTATTTGCAAAAAAAAATCATGCGATGCCCTCATTTTTTTAGCGTCCTGTGGCGGAAGCCTTCCCGGAATGCCTGTTCCCCAGGCGTAGCGAAACGGTCTCCAATCGCTGGGTACGTGCTTACGCTTGACCTACGCCCAGTTAACTCTATGTTATCCCGATCTGGCAGTGCCAACAAAAAGCGCGCAACCGACCGTATCCGTCTGGCCGACGGATGGATGCAGCGGGGGCCGATTTTTTCGGGCCTTTTAAACGGCAAACGAAGCGGATCGTCCGTAAAACGAAGCATCCCTGGGGGAGCATCGGGCGGGAGTCGGTTAATGTTTTGCTTTTTTTGCTCTCTTATGGTATAAAGGAATGATTATGAACCAATGTGTACAGCAGGAAACCGTTGCCGCGGCGCTTTTGGAGAGCTGCCGAAGGCAGGGTGTGCGTATCGCAACGGCGGAATCGTGTACGGGGGGGCTGATTGGCGCAGCGCTGACGGCGGTCCCCGGCTCGAGCGATGTCTTTGAAGGTGGTATTCTGGCCTATCAGAACCGCGTAAAAGAGACTTTGCTGGGTGTTTCATCCCAAGTGCTTGCAACCGAAGGGGCTGTTAGCTGCACATGTGCGCGGCAGATGGCCGAAGGGGCGATGCGGGCATTGAGAACGGAACTCGCGATGGCATCGACCGGTATTGCCGGCCCTGGCGGGGCTACGGAAACAAAGCCCGTGGGACTGGTTTATATTGGCATTGCGTGGCGGGACCGGAACGGGACCGTTTGCAGCCGGGCCAGTGAGAACCGCTTCGGCGGGAATCGGGACGCGGTACGCGCGCAGACGGTGGCAACGGCTTTGGAGATGGCACAGCGGTGTTTACAAGAAAGAGAGAATTAACATGAACCAGATCGATTGGTCGAACCTTGGTTTCGCGTATATGCCTACGCGCAGCCACATTCGTTATACTTGGAAAGACGGTGCCTGGGATAAAGGCGTCCTTGTAAACGAGCCGACCATTACCATGTCGATTGCCGCAGGTGCATTGCACTACGGTCAGGAATGTTTTGAAGGGATGAAGGTCTTTCGTCAGAAAGACGGCAAAGTCGTTGCGTTTCGTCCTGATCGCAACGCTGAGCGTATGCAGCACACTGCGCGCAAGACCGTGATGCCTCCCGTGCCCACGGAAATGTTTCTGGACGCGTTGACCCGCGTGGTTAAAGATAATATTGATTATGTGCCCCCCTACGGCACTGGCTGTTCGTTGTACGTACGCCCGCTGTTGATCGGCACGGGCCCCCAGATTGGTGTCGCACCCGCAACGGAGTATACCTTCCTTATGATGGTTATGCCGATGGGTGACTACTACAAAGGCGGTATCAAGCCTGTTCGCGCTGTGATTTTCGACGAATATGACCGTGCGGCCCCGCAGGGTATGGGTGATGTTAAAGTGGGTGGTAATTACGCGGCCAGTCTTTACGCTCACCAGAAGGCACACGACATGGGCTTCCCCGTAGAACTCTATCTGGATGCGAAGACCCATACCAACGTGGAAGAGTTTGCCACTTCCAACTTCCTCGGATTCAAAAAGGACGGCACCTTCGTGACCGTGAAGTCTTCCTCGGTGCTTCCTTCGGTGACAAATCTGTCACTGCAGCAGCTGGCTGCCGATTTGGGGCATAAGGTTGAAGTGCGCACGGTTCCCTATGATGAGCTGAAGGATTTCGCAGAAATCGGCGCCTGCGGTACGGCAGTGGTTGTCACGCCAGTCTGCGAAATTCACCGCAATGGCGATGTCATTGAAATCGGCTCGAAGACCGAATGTGGCCCCTTGCTGCTGAAGCTGCATGACTTGGTGCAGGATATTCAGTTCGGGCGCGTTACCGATACGCACAATTGGTGCTACGAGATTAAATAAGTTCCTCTCCGAGGGACATTCCGGCAGATACCGGCTTCTGCTGGCGGGGACAGATAGACGCTCTTCGCCGGCAGGTCCATTTTCATTTAAGGAGTATTTCCATGACACCCTATCCCACATCCCCGACCAAACGTTCCGGCGCGCAGTGCGTGGTGGATGCGTTGGTTGCGAACGGTTGCGAGGTGCTGTTCGGTTATCCGGGCGGCTGCGTTATCGATATTTTCGATAGGCTGTACGATTCGCCTATTCAAGTGATTCTTCCCCGACACGAACAGGGCGGTCTGCATATGGCAGATGGCTATGCGCGCGCCACTGGCAAGGTCGGTTGTGCGCTGGTTACTTCTGGTCCTGGTGCCACCAACGCGGTCACTGGGCTGGCTACTGCCATGATGGATGGCATTCCGTTGGTGCTGATTACTGGCCAGGTTGCCATGCCCCTCATTGGTACGGATGCGTTCCAGGAAGCGGACACTACTGGCATCACCCGCAGCGTGACGAAACACAACTTCCTTGTGCGCAGCATCGAAGAACTCCCGCGCGTGATGGCCGAAGCCTTTTTCATTGCCCGTACTGGCAAACCTGGTCCGGTGCTCGTGGATATTCCTAAAAACATCCAGCAGATGATGACCTCCGATGACATCGTCACCGATGTGTCCATTCCTGCATATCACCCGACGGAACTGCCTTCACCCGATGAAGTTCAGGCGCTGGCAGATGCGATTAACAGGTCTCACCGTCCAGTGCTGTATGTTGGTGGCGGTGCCATCAGCTCCAACAGCTGTGCGTTGCTTCGTTCTCTCGCAGAGACTTACGATATCCCGGTTTGTACGACGCTGATGGGTTTGGGGGCTTTCCCAGAAACATCTTCGCTCTCTCTCTGGATGCCTGGTATGCATGGTTCTGTCGCAGCCAACAATGCCATCCAGCAGGCGGATTTGGTTATTTCAGCTGGTGCCCGCTTTGATGACCGCGTCACTGGGCGTATTTCTGATTTCGCACAGGGGGCCCGCATTGCGCATATTGATGTTGATGCCTCTGCCATTGGTAAAAACGTGCGCACGGATATCCCTGTCTGCGGAGACCTTCACAGTACGCTTGAAATGTTGCTTCCCCGACTTGAAAAAGCTGACCGAAGCGACTGGCTGGCGCAGATTGCCAAGTGGCGTGAAGCTAGGCCAGCGGTCTATTTCCCGCGCGAAGACGGCAAGATGCTTCCTCAGGCGGTTATTGAGGCTGTAGACCGTGTATCCGAAGGTAAGGCCACAATCGTGACCGACGTGGGGCAAAACCAGATGTGGGCAGCGCAGTTCTACCGTCATACCCGTCCTCGCGGCTTCCTCTCTTCTGGCGGTCTCGGAACGATGGGCTTTGGCGTGCCTGCTGCCATTGGTGCACAGATTGGTACTCCCGATCGTCTCGTGGTTTCCGTCAACGGCGATGGCGGCTTCCAGATGAATATCCAGGAACTTGTGGTGGCCGTGGAGCATAAGCTTCCCGTCATCTTCCTTATTCTTAATAACTCGCGGCTTGGCATGGTTCGTCAGTGGCAGGATTTCTTCTACAATGGCCGTCATTCTGCGACCGTGCTGTCCCAGGAAGGTCGTCATACAAACGAGCATATCGATTCCCCCGAAGCGGAGCATGTTTATCTGCCCGATTTTGTCAAGGTCGCTGAAGCCTATGGCGCCGATGCCCGTCGCGTCTTCACGGTTGAAGAGACCGAGGCCGCTCTGCGCGATGCCATTGCCTCCCGTAAACCGTGGATTATTGAGTGCATCGTTGCCGAAGACGAAAATGTGCTTCCGATGGTAGCGCCTGGTGCGGCTCTGTCGGATATGATTCTGGCTACCCAAAATTAAAGGAGCGTCTTCTATGGAAAAACATATCCTTACGATTCGGGTGGAGAACCGCCCCGGCGTGCTTGCTCGTACGGTCGGTCTTATTTCTGGCCGCGGTTACAACATCGAAACACTGAACGTTGGCCCGACAACGGATCCTTCTGTCTCAAAGATGACCATGGTTATTCCTGGAGATGAGTCCGTTATCCGTCAGGTCGTGGCCCAGCTGGCCAAGCAGATTAATATCTTCAACGTTGAAAATGTGACAGCTAAGCCGCATATTGATCGCGAGGCCCTGCTGCTGAAGGTGAGTACCCGTGCCACTGGCCGCGCACCCGTTATTGAAGTCGCCATGCTCTTCGGGGCTAAGGTGTTGGGCGTGCATCCCGATTCGCTGACGATTCAGATGGTAGGGTCACAGATGCAGGTGAAGCAGTTCTTGACGCTGATGCAGCCCTTCGATGTGCTTGATATCGCTCGGTCTGGCTCAATCGCCATGGCGCAGGAGTAACGAAGCTATCTTGTATGCGGGTGTCGCCTCTCCTCGGCTTATCCGTGAAGTTTATTTGCTCCAACGTAAAAAGCCGCACGTATATCGTGCGGCTTTTTTGGGGGTATGCAGGAATACTGTAAAAAGGGTTCTATGCGGAAGGATAAGATCAGATGGGGTGTAGATTATCGCATCAAACAATCTCACTCAAACTGTCTACAATCGACAAGAAACTCGAAAAAGTGGAGGGGAGGGGGCTGTCGAGAGATATCTGTGGCGACAGCCATCGAAATCATTCATCAGATATAGGTACGAAGTGACCTCCCCCAAGGGCCTTCAGTAGAATCTGTGGTACCTCATGAGGGGATTTTGCATATCCTTAAATGCCCCTGTGCTCTTTCTATATACAGCCCTCTAAGGTGTAGGCGTAACGAGCGATAGGTGAACGTGTTACATTGCGTAATTATTTGAATTTTAATACTATAAGTTTGTAATCAAATGATTTCTGCGGTCATACCTCGTAAACGTCAATAGTCACAACATTCTACGCTTTTTCTGTAATAACCTATCATAGCGTTTTGTGAAGAAGCCAAAAAAAGCCCTCGGCAGAGCCGGGGGCTTTTTGAAGATGGAGGCGCGAATCGGAGTCGAACCGATCTGAAAGGATTTGCAGTCCTCTGCCTAGCCGCTTGGCTATCACGCCCAAAGGTACCGCGCTATGCGGCAGGGGCTTACTTCTTCATTGCTGCGCGGGCACGAGCGGCGACGCGCTTGAGGTAAGCGAGATGACGGATGCGCTTGGCGCGCTTGCGGAGTTGCTGACCCATGGTCGGATTCCTTTGTTTTAAATCAGTGTAATCTGAACTTCGGTGCCGATTAGGCCATACCGAGCTGATAACGCACGAAACGCTTGACTTCGATCTTGTCGCCCACGGCCTTTTCGGCGGCCTTGATGACGTCGGTAACGGACATCTTGGGTTCCTTAACGAAGGGCTGGTCGATGAGGCAGACTTCGGAGAAGTGCTTGCGCAGCTTGCCCTTGAGGATGCCTTCGATGATGTTGGCGGGCTTGCCTTCGACCTGGGCGCGGTAGACTTCCTTTTCGCTCTCGATTTCGGATTCCGGAACTTCGGAGGAGTTGAGGTAGAGTGCGCCAGCGGCAGCTGCCTGGAGGCAGATATCGTGGATGAGCTGTTCGAAAGCTTCGGTGCCGATAGTTTCGGGCTTGCCGCAACCGACTTCAACGAGGACACCAATTTTGCCGCCCATGTGGATGTAGGAAGCAACCTTACCAGTGCCAGTCAGGGGCATATAGGTGCCACGGCGGATCTTGACGTTTTCGCCAGTGGCGGCAACGACTTCGGTCAGCTCGGTGGCGTGGGTTTCGGCAATCTTTTCGTCACCAGCAGCGACGGCAGCAGCGAGCTTGTTGGCGAAGTTGAGGAACTTGTCGGTCTTGGCGACGAAGTCGGTTTCGCAGTTGAGTTCGACAATGCCGTAGGCGCCGTTGGCACCTTCGGCCGCGACGACGACACCCTGCTTGGATTCGCGGTCGGCGCGCTTGACCTGGAGAGCCAGACCCTTCTCGCGAAGGATTTTGATGGCTTCTTCCATGTTGCCGTCGGTCTGCTGAAGGGCACGCTTGCAGTCCATCATGCCGACATTGGTGGCGGCACGAAGGTCATTAATCATCTGGATGGTAATAGCCATGATGGTAAAACCTCTTTTTTGAAACCGCCGATTATTCGGCGGTGGTTTCGGCGGCAGGAGCCTCGGCGGCGGTTTCGGCCTCAGCCTCAGCCTTGGCGGCGGCGACGGCTTCCTGGGCGGCAGCGGCGGCGGCGCGACGGTTGGCGGCGGGGCGGCGGGCACCGCGGGGGGCACGGGCGGGACGCTCGGCGGCGCGCTGGGCGCGTTCGGCTTCGGCGGCGGCACGGGCTTCGGCAAGGGCCTTGGCTGCTTCGACGTCGGCATCCTTGAGGACTTCGGCGATGGCATTTACAATCAGCTGAATGCCGCGGACGGAGTCATCGTTACCCGGGATCACATAATCGATGGGGTCGGGATCGGCGTTGGTGTCGACCAGAGCGACAACGGGGATGCCAAGGCGCTTGGCTTCCTTGACGGCGTTGGCTTCGCGGCAGACATCGACGACGAAGAGGGCACCAGGCATCTGGTCCATATCGGCGATGCCGGTGAGGTTGGTCTCGAGCTTGGTGAGTTCGCGCTGAAGGGCCGCGGCTTCCTGCTTGTGGGCGGAGAGAACACCGTTGTTGTTGCGGGCGATATTCTGGATATGGGCCATGCGCTTCACGGAGCGGCGGATGGTGGTGTTGTTGGTGAGCGTGCCGCCGAGCCAGCGTTCGGTCATGTAGAACTGGTTGCAGGCGATGGCTGCATCTTTGACGACTTCCTGAGCCTGCTTCTTGGTGGCCACGAAGAGGACCTTCTTGCCCTTGGCGACGGTATCGCGGAGGAAGGCAACTGCCTCGTCGAGCAAATCGACGGTCTGGGTCAGGTCGATGATGTGGATGCCGTTGCGCTTGTCGAAGATGTAGAATTTCATCTTCGGGTTCCAGCGCTTGGTCTGGTGGCCGAAGTGGAGGCCGGCTTCGATGAGGGCCTTGAGCTCGAGTGTATGAGCCATGATGTGGTTCTTTCAAACGTGTTTTGTATCGTTTAATCCGCTTGGACGGTCGCACACGCGGGCGGTGGCGTCTTCGCTTCTTACGCGATTCGGACACCCGTCCCAATGCGTAATGCGAAATACAATACCACAAAGCATGGCATTACTGCAAGGTTTTTTTTGATGAATCGTCTGGAAATCGCAGTATATGTCATGCGGACAGGTATATTGGGTATCGCATGGGGCTGCCGTTATTTTTGCGTGGTTAGGGTGTGCCAGATTCGGCGAAGGGTTCGGCTAACGAGTGCAGCCAGAATCATGGACGCAGCGGCGCCGCAGGCATTGGCGAGCATGTCAAATACGTCGAAGCTTCGGTGGCCCCAGCCCATGGCGCTGACGAACCACTGGGCGTATTCCATCAAAATGCCCCACAGGGCGGCAATGACAAAGGCGACCAAGGGTGAGGGCAGGCGCCGGATGCGGGCTGGTAGGGCGAGCCAGATAGCGCCTGCCAGGGCTGCGTACATCAGGAAGTGAACGGTTTTATCTTCGGGAATTCCCGTTAGGCGCCGGAACTGGACTAGTAAGTGGGTAATTTCGTGGCGGCGCAGTCCATCGCTGTCTGACAGCGAGAGGTTGGTGACCGTACAAAGCATGGCCGTCGCGAACAGTCGCCGCAGCCACAGAATCAGATGCTGACCACGTTCTGTGATTTGTCTTTTTCCCATGATGATCCCCATTAAAATAAGGCGTTTCGCGCCGATGAACGATGTGGCCTGTAAGGCTCCGCCAGTGATACTGTAGCGATGTGCCGAAGACGCAGTCTGCGACAAATGATTGCGGGTGGCTGCTGCCATAGGGCTTTTTGCACGGTGTGCCTAAAACATCAGGCCCCGTACAATAGCAAAAAAGCGTTGGTTCTGCCATATGAATTGCAAATGCACTGCTGTGGTAGGGGGTGGCGAACGGTTTGACATTGCTGTGTACAGTCGTTGGGGCGGTTTTTTGGGGGGCTTCAGTGAATGAAAAATGGCAGAGCTGAGCTCTGCCGTAGGAGGGGGATGTTGTCGAATTCCGTTATTTTGCGAAGAAAGGCATTGGTGGTGTATCTACTGGGCGGGGGTGATAACTGCTGTCTACAGGGGTGGAAGTTGTGGACGGTGTCGACAGAGGAGCTTCGGTTTCAGCATTGGTTGAGGCGCGGAAAACGAAACGGAAGGCGAAGACGAGCAGAGTTAGAGCGATGAGTATCCCCAGGGTGGAAAGGGAGCGGAGAATGAGGGCTCGCGTCATGAGGGGGGCGGCTTCTCCGGCACGGATGCGACGTACTCGCGGGCGGAAGATGCCTGTGATGCTATTTCGGATGCTTCCGAAGAGGTCGCGAAGGAAGGTTAGTTGAGGGCTCGGCGGGTCTTCCACAGGATGCTGCGGACCAAAAATGGACGCATTTGGGTCTCGGCGTGGATACGAAGGGGAGGATGGGCGTACATCTTTGTGTGGTCGTTTTGGGGTTGGTGCAAAGAGATCTCTGTGAGGTTCCTGGCCTGAGGTGTCTGCATCGGCTGCAGGAGCATCGGCTACGGGCGCATCTCCGGTCAGGCGGCTGATTTGTTCGGGTGTCAGTCGGGGGGCGGCATCTGCACCGGCGAGGTCGGAGGTATTTGCCGAATTGGGGAGGGGAATTTCCGGGCGGACAGGGGGAGGGGGAGGGGGTTCGCGGCGTAGGGGCGCATGCACGGTCGGGGAGGTTCGTGCGCCTTCTGGTTTGGGGACGGAGGTGTAGGTTGCCTCGGCGGGTTCCACGAGTTTGTGTGTGGTGGAAATGATGGGCTGTTCGTCCTTTTGGGGCGGAAGGATTCGGTGGGCGCCAGTATGAATTGGTTCGGGGGGGCGCGAGGGCAGGTCGTTGACGGCGGGGCGTGTGACGGTACGTGCCGGCATATAGGTGCTATCCACGGTCTGCATGTACTCGTCGATGAGCGGTTGCGGATCGATGTCGAGCAGTCGGCAGTACTGTTTAATAAAGCCGCGCCCGTAAATGGGGGCGGGAATACGTTTGAAGTTTTCGGTTTCCAGCGCTTCGATGGACCGGACGAGCATATGGGTTCGCTCGGCAATGTTTTCTTTGGTCCAGCCGCGTTCAAGTCGTTTTTGTTTGAGGATTTCACCAAGGGCCATGGTTTTCTCCGGGGCTGTGAAAGTCAGCGGTCGCTGCTTTTCGGGTGAATAACATTGGGCAAATCAAGCGAATCGGGGTTAAAACTGCCCCATTCGAAGTCGTCGTCGTTGCCGTTATCCTCATTGGAGAATGCGGCGGGGGCATCGGTGGCGTCGTTGGGCAGGGAGGGTTCTGCAACGCTTTCAGCGGTGTCTGTTGGAGCTTCGCTGACGGGTAGGGCGGATGGTGCATCCAGCATGGCATCGGGTTCTGTGGCGGAGGTGCGCGTGTCGAAGGCCGAGGATTCGCCATCGGTTCCGGCCAGCGCGGCGCGGTCTTCGGCATTGAGATCCACGAGGATGTCTCTGGAACCGCCGGCCTTGCCGGTAGCGCTGACAATGCCGCGCACGACCAGGAGGTCGGAAATGCGGGCGGCCTTGGGATAGCCGATGCCGAGTTTGCGCTGCAGCGAGGAGGTGGAGAAGCGTCCGGTCTGGCGGATCATCTCTAGCGCCTGTTCGTAGAGGGCTTCTGTGGCGGGGTCCTCGGCCGTTCCGCTGTGGGCCGGAGTGGCGCCGTAGGCTGGAGTGGGGGGCTGTTCGGGGGTGTCGACACGGTCCTCCTCTGGAATCAAGTTTTGCAGCATGGTTCGGTAGTCCGAACTGGTGCCAGAGCCTTTGATTTTGTCCATCGTAGAGGTCAGCGTGGTATCGTAGGCAGAGGGGGAGCGTTCACGGATGTAATCGCAGATGCCGGTGATTTCGTCATCCTTTACCAGTGCGGCTTGAGAGCGGACTTTGACGGAGCCGCCGTTACCGAAGAGCATATCGCCGTTACCGATGAGGTTTTCTGCACCGCCTTCGTCCAGAATTGTGCGCGAGTCGTTGACTTGGGCCACACGCAGGGCTAGACGGCCCGGTACGTTGGCTTTGATGGTGCCAGTCACGATATTCGTGGTGGGACGCTGGGTGGCGATAATGAGATGGATGCCAGCGGCGCGTGCTTTCTGCGTGAGCGAGATAATCGGGGGCTCAATTTTTGCCTTGATGTCGCTGTCGACCATGAGGTCGGCGAGTTCGTCGATGACGATTACTACATAGGGCAGTTTGTCGGGCGGAGTCATGCGGTCGGGACGGGGATGGTCGACCAGGTCGTTATACTCGCCGATATTGCGCGTACCGTAGCGGCGCAGCTCTTCGTAGCGTCGCTCCATCTCCAGTTTACCCCACCGTAGGGCAAATACAACGCGCTGCGGCTCGACTACGACGGGAATCAGCAGATGTGGCAGACCGTCGTAGGTTGAAAACTCCACACGCTTCGGGTCAATCATGATTAGGCGCAATCGGTCTGGCTTGCGGCACATGAGCAGGCCGACAATCATATCGTTGACCGAGACGGATTTACCCGAACCTGTGCCGCCGGCGACCAGTAGGTGAGGGAGTTTGGCCAAATCGACAATCAGATCGCCGCCAGTGGCCTTTTTACCCAGAGCCAGGGGGAGTGCCATTTTCTTTTCCGCCTTGGCCCAGGTGTCGCCTTCCAAGAGCTCGCGCAGGGTTACGGTCTGCCGGACGGCGTTTGGTACCTCAATACCGACGACATCGCGTCCTGGAATCGGGGTTTGAATGCGGATGCGTTCAGCCTGCAGCGAGGCGAGGAAGTTATTCTCCAGCGTATGAATCTTCTTCAGCTGGATATTGGGTGCTACCTGGATTTCGTATTGGGTCAGCACGGGGCCGCGCACGAAGCGCACCACACGGGCATCGAAATCAAATTGGGCGAAGACATCGTTGATGGCTGCAATGGAACGATCCGTGTCCAGTGCGTCGTCCGCCAGCCGGGGACAGGTCTGCAGCAGGCTGAGCGGGGGAAAATCATATGGAGTGAAATTGGGGAGTTCGGGTTGAGTATTATCGTGGCCTGCAGGTACGGGGGCTGTTACCGATCGGTCCGGCGAGACATGTGGCAGGGAGCCGACGGTGTCGGATGATAGCGAGAAGGTTTCGCCGGCATCGGGTTCTGGGATAGGCCTCGGTGTCGAAATGGGTGTTGATTGGGGCTCTGTGGTTCGGTTCGGACGTGTATGGCGGGGTTCGGACTCGGGGTCCTGGGTGGGGATTTGCGTTGGTTCGGTGTCAAAAAGTGGCGTTTCGGCTGGGGCGGGGGCGGCATCCGACCAAGGATTGCTTTGGGCGGCAGCGGGAGCCATTCTGCGCCGAGCTTCGGCACCCCGGCGCAGGGTTTCGCGTAGTTCCTCTTCTGGCGTGAGCGGACGGGTTGACGGGCGGCGGAAGAGGCGGGTCAGGTGTTCGAGTCCGAAGAATCGGGGTGCCCGCTGTGCGGCATCGCCATCGGCATTGCACGTAGCGTCGATGTCGGCCGTCGGGGTATCCGATGCTATTCTGCTACGTGCACGTGTGCCGCGTCGTAAGGTGTCGCGAAGGTCATCGATTTCGTCGGTCTGGGGGACAGGTGTCCGCGGCGTGGTGAGGCGGACGGCGAGTAGCACGCAGTTGCGTACGCCGACAATGAGTGTTAGTAGTGTGATAGCTAGCGCCCACAGGAAGAGACGGATGCCCAGCGTGCCTAGAATCGGGCTTAGTAAATCGGTAATCAGCCACTGCCCAAGGGCTCCGCCAGCATTCGGACGGAGATTCAGGTCTGCCAGGATTGGCAGGTTTGCACCACCATCGCCACCTGCGGTCTGGAAGAGGCAGGCCCCGACGGCGTAGAGTAGAAAGAGCTCGAGACATCGCAGTCTGAAGCGCGGCACGCGTCCGTGAAGGAGCATAATCGACAGTATCACCAGCAGCGGCAACGCAAGGTAGCGATAAGCCAATCCTGCGAATCCGTAACCGAAAAATGTCAGCCAAGCGCCGAGTTTGCCGATACGGTTCATTGGCACTCCCTCCGATGGGGAGTTATACAGCCAGGAGATATCACGCCAGTCGTAGGACATCAGGGCGAGCAGAATGATGACGGACGCGACCGCGAGCACGGCACCCAGCAGACGGCGTCGGCTGACGGCGGTCTGGGAAATTACCGGGGATTCCCGGTCGGGGGCGGGGGCTACGGGGGGGCGTGACATGAAACTTTGGTCGCTTTCGGTAAGGGGTTTACTCGCTTTCGGTAACCAGCGAGAATCGGGTCAGTTTGGCGCGGCGCAGGATTTTGATGACATCCATCACGCGTCCGTAGTTTTGGTTTTCGTCGCCGCGCAGATGAGCTGGGATTTTGGGGTTCTTTGCAATGGCGGCGCGCACCTGTTCTTCGAGCATGGCATCGGTTACTGGTGCGTTGTTTAGAAAGAGGCGTCCATCGGCACGGATGGCGATGCTGAGTGGCTCGGTATCCGTTGGCAACGGGTCGGCCGATGCGCGTGGCAGCTGCATGGGAATACCATTCTGAAGCGCCGGAAAGGTAATCAGAAAGGCAATCAGCAGCAGGAAGGTCATATCCAGGATGGGCGTCATATTGATGTCGTCGAAGCCTTTGGATTTGGCCTTTCTCTGTGCCCGTTTGGCGGCGCGGCGTTTGGCGAGTCGCTCGTTTAGCATCAGATATTTTCCCTACGGTAACGGAAGTTGAGCTTACCCATCAGTTCGTCGGCGAATCCTTCGGCGGCGATATCGGCTGCCTCAACATTCTTCTGCAGGACATTGTAGAAGATTGTTGAGGGGATGGCGACAATTAGACCGACGACGGTGGTGAGCAGGGCGGAGGAGATTCCAGGGGCGAGTTCGGCAATGTTGGCGCTGCCGCTGGCAGCCATCGACTGAAAGGCGAGCATAACGCCCC
>SAMEA104404097__coassemble_1558_pt1 | contig 18685 bp, 16 predicted proteins | sample SAMEA104404097__metabat2_high_PE_096 | metagenome-assembled genome bin SAMEA104404097 (sample SAMEA104404097) | Balaenoptera acutorostrata | reverse complement strand
TACTTACACTCGTATTCCATCGTGGACGCGTCGCCGTGTCCAGGAAGCACCGTGGTTTCGGGGGCGAGGGTGTTGGCCAGTTTGGTGACCGATTTATTCAAGTCGTAGAAGGAGCCGCCGGGGAGATCCGTGCGGCCGACAGAGCCCTTGAAGAGGGTATCGCCGGTGAAGCAGAGGGGGCCCTCCACGTCTTCCGTGACCAAAATGCACTGTCCGCCGGGGGTGTGGCCCGGGGTGGGGATGAAGGTCGCGGAGATGCCGCCGAGGCTCAGTCCTTCGCCCGCATCAATGAGATTAGCGGGTTGGTGCTGGAGCATGTAGAAGGGCGGATACTGGTTCATGGGATTCGTGAAGCACCAGTCCTTCTCCTGGGCACGCATGTACACGGGGAGGTCGGGCCACTTCTGCATCATGGCATCCAGGGCACCCAGGTGGTCAAAATGGCCATGGGTCTGCACAATGCAGACGGGGATTAGCTGCCGGGCCTCGAGTTCGGCGAAAATCTCCTCTTCGTCTGTGCCAGGATCGATAATCCAGGCCTTGCCTTCGCGGAAGAGGATGTAGCAGTTTTCGCCGAGGGGGCCAGTGACGACGGTAGTATATTGGGTCATAGCGTAAAAATCAGATATTGGGCCAGCCGAGGCGGGCCCAGATGTTCATGCAGATGATGGCAACAATGGTGCCAGTAATCATGCCGCCGAGCACTTCGGTGCGCGTGTGGCCGAGCATTTCTTTCAGCGGCTTCTTCGAGAAACGGTGTTCTTTGAAGAACTCGCGGGTGATGCGGTTGAGCAGACGGGCCTGCAAACCAGCGGCGCGGCGCACAGTGGCGGCATCGAACATGGTAATCGAGGCCATCACGCTCGCAAGAATCGCCAGCGGGTGCGACCAGCCCAGCCCGATGCCGAGGCTCACAAAGAGCGAGGTCACCAGCGAGGAGTGGGCGCTAGGCATGCCGCCAGTGCTCATCAGATACGTAAAATCGAGACTCTTCGTGCGGATGTAACCGCGCGTCATCTTGATAATCTGTGCCACGCACCAGCCCATGAAGGCACTCCAGAAGTAGGGACTCAGAAAGTAAATCCAGAAGTCGGCATGAAGCTCGGTCGCGCTCATTTTATTTATCCTCGGAGGAGCCGCGGAGCACGGCGATGAAGGCGGACTGCGGTACATTGACGGTACCGAATTCCTTCATGCGCTTCTTGCCCTCGGCCTGCTTTTTGAGCAGTTTCTGTTTGCGGGTAACGTCACCGCCGTAAAGCTTGGCCGTCACGTCCTTGCGGAAGGGACGGATATCTTCGCGTGCAATGATGGTGCGGCCCAGGCAGGCCTGCACGGGGATTTTGAACATGTGCGGCGGGATGGATTCGCTGAGTGCCTTGCACATCTGCTTGCCGCGGGCAACGGCGCGGTCGCGGTGGACCATGCAGCTGAAGGCATCCACGGGCTCGCTGTTGAGCAGGATATCCATGCGCACGATGTCGCTCTGCTGATAGCCGTAGGGCTCGTAGTCCATGGAGGCATAGCCGCGCGAGATAGACTTCAGCGTATCGTGGAAGTCGATGAGGATTTCGTTGAGCGGCAGGATGCAGGTGAGGATGACACGCTGGGCGTCGAGGGTTTCGGTGCCATCCACGATGCCACGGCGCTCCATCACCAGACGCATGATATCGCCCATGCAGGAGTTCATCGTGATGATGCGGCTCTTAATCATCGGCTCCTCAATCATTTCGATGCGGGTGACATCGGGCAGCAGCACCGGATTGTCAATCTCGCGCACCGTGCCATCCTTCATCGTTACGCGGTAAATGACGGCCGGGTGGGTATTAATGATGTCCAGCTGAAATTCGCGGCGCAGACGCTCCTGCACCACTTCCATGTGCAGTAGTCCCAGGAAGCCGCAGCGGAAGCCGAAGCCCAGCGCCGCCGAACTCTCGGCATGGAAGGTGAAGGCCGAGTCGTTCAGGTGCAGCTTTTCGAGACCAGCGCGCACCTTGTTGTACTCATCGGTGGAGACGGGATAAATGCCGCAGAAGACCGTGGGGTGGATTTCCTTAAAGCCGTTCAGTGGCTCATCGGCACCATCGCGGGTCACGGTCAGCGTGTCGCCCACCTTAATATCGGATGGATCCTTGATGGCTCCGACGATATAACCCACCTGACCAGGCTCGAGCACTTCGACCGGTTTCTGGGAGGGAGAAAAGATGCCAACCTCCTTGACGGGGGTGGTCAGTCCGGTGCTCATAAACTTCAGGGTATCGCCGGCGCGGATACAGCCATCCATCACGCGCACGTAGGTAATCACCCCGCGGTACACGTCGAATACCGAGTCAAACACCAGTGCACGCAGCGGCCCCTCTGGCTTGTCGGTCGTCGGCGCCGGAAAACGCTTCACCAGCTCTTCCAGCACGTCCTGCACGCCTTCGCCCGTCTTGGCAGAAATCTTCAGCACGGGATCGACGGGAATGCCCAGCACATCTTCAATCTGGTGTACCACGCCGGGTACATCGGAACTGGGCAAATCCACCTTATTGAGCACAGGGATAATCTCGAGATTCGCATCAATCGCCAGATAGGCATTGGCAACCGTCTGCGCTTCGACACCTTGCGCGGCATCCACCACCAGAAGTGCGCCCTCGCACGCACCCATCGCGCGGCTCACCTCATAGGCAAAGTCCACGTGGCCAGGCGTATCAATCAGATTAAAGCGATACGTCTGGCCATCCTTCGCCGTATACTGCATCGTGACAGGATGACTCTTAATCGTAATGCCGCGTTCACGCTCCAAATCCATGGCATCGAGCGTCTGCTCCTTCAGCTGACGCAGCTCAATCGCCTTCGTTAGCTCTAGAATGCGGTCCGAAAGCGTCGTCTTGCCGTGGTCAATGTGCGCAATAATGCAGAAATTGCGGGTATGTTTAAGTTCGTTGTCAATGGCTGTACTCATAGGGCAATAGTTTACCATAAACAGCCCGTGTCTGCTCAGCCTTTCAGCGTGCATTCATGGCGCTTCTTGCAACCCGTAGATATCCTCCTGCAGGCTCCTTGTGCTGTTGTGGCAGAAGTGAAAACCGTCTCTTACGTTAAAACGCCCCGCAGTATCTGGCTGCGGGGCGTTGGGGGATGTGGTTACGGCTTCTTAAACGGGTCTTCGATGTGTTTCCAGTTTGACATATCAAAGATATTGTCTTTAACGGTCAACCATTTGCCGGGCAAGAAGGTCGTGCCATTGTTGATGTTGGTTTGCCAGTCCGATGAGAAGAAGATGTGAAGCTCACCTTTCTTTTGGTCGTCTGTATGCAACAGTTTGCCAGTAAATGGATTACGTGCATTTTCAATTAATCCACGGGTCGCCAGCCAAGGCGTATCCGCATTGGTCATTAGTGTGTCACTGATTTTAAATTCTGTAGTGTTAAAATCTTTATAAAGTAATAAAGGATTGAACCATTCAGCATTTTCGTGAGTCTCCTTCCCCCACTTCATTTCATCAAAAACCGAAAGCCCGCGACCGTGATCTGCGACAATAACAATGCGTGTATTATCATAAAGGTCGTTTTCGCGCAGGAAGTCTAACCATTGCCCAATTTTTATGGCAGCTGCCATATTTATATGATAATGCATCATAGCAAGTTGGTCTTTGAGTTTAATTTGTTTTCCCTGGTACGAGCGCTTATAACCAAGTTTGGCTTCCATGGTCGAATTGTCAACACTCCATGCAGGGGTGTAGTCTGGCATTTGAAGTAGCATGGGTTCATGCGTTGTATCATTGCACATCATATAAAATGTGTTCAGTTCTTCATTGACTATCGTTGTCATCGTAGGCAGTTTTTTCAATACAACATAATTCCCCATGAAGGAGGATCTATAGCCTTGGGAACGAGATAGACCTTCCATTATCTGTTCCAAACTTTTACTTGGATTGTGATATCGTCCTTGATTGTAAAACGTAGTTTTTATGATAGAGGGAACGATACGGAATAAACTATATGTAAAGAAGTTGCGTTTTAGCGTTTCTCGTGTGATTACACTGGCTTCTTCCGGGGTTTCATCCATGCGCCCTTCTGTAATTTGCGTGCGGATGTTGGGATAATCCTTGTAAATGGACAAGTCGGGAATATAATCGTAGCCAGCATAAGTCGGGTCGGATACCGTTACATCAAAACCTGCTCTCTCAAATAAGACGGGCATGACTTTGAGTGCCTCATGATGCTTATCCATCAGTAATTCAGTAGAACGCTTATTCATCTCCTCTGGTGTATATTCGTAACCGCCAAACACCGCGGGAATACCAATGTTTGTGCATGGACCGAATGAAACAGTGTTCGGATAGAACGTAAAACCCGCAAATTGGCGTTTTAGCTCAGGCTTCTCCTCAAATATGTAGGGAAGGAAAAAATTGACCGCGCGGTCCATCATGAAGACAACGACATTTTTCCCTTCTTTAGATAGCCTTAATTGAGGCTGATTGTCTTTACGGCTTTCCAACTGCGCCATTAAATCCTCGGACGCATTGGAATAGATGGAATGTATCGCGTGGATGTTTAATAAAGACATGGATATTAGACCAATGCCGATTACTAAATAAATGCCTTTAATAAACTTTTGCGAAAAGACCCAGATGGCCAGCAATGCGATACATGATAAGCCGAGTATGAACAAATTGCTTGCCTGATCCATATATGAAATGGTCGGAGCAATATCATAGATTAATCGCGAGGATAAATTGCCATATGTTGTTCCCACAAACATATAGTTGAAAATTGCAACACCGGTGAGTATCCACATGCCAACGTTCATGATAGACTGGGTCTTTTTTCCAGCTAGGCCATGGAAAACACCTCCCCAAATAACAAATGTACCAACGGCAATAGCCAATGTATGCCAAATGTATAGAATGGGATTCGCCAAGGCATTTATGTCTAAGAACTCCAGCGGAGATGCATGTATAATCGCAGAAGGAATTAATAGACCTGTGATGATGGCTAAGACGACCGAGCCATATGTGAAAGATGTCTTATTGTTGCTGTCAAAAAAATGTGAAATCTTACGCAATATTTTGGAATCTGTTTTTACATATGTTCGACCCAAGGGAATGAAAAAGAGAAGGCTTAATAGGATTAACCCTAAAAGGCTCCGGCGTTCAATTGTATGGGCGAAAGTTCCACATGTAGCAAGCAAGCCGATACCCGCAATCGCCATAATAATGGCGAACACGCGGTGGGGATTTTTGAGCTTATAAAAAATGTTCTTTGCAAGCGAAAATAGATTGTTCAGTGTCCAATAAAAGACGAGGCCGGCGGGGGATGTATATAGTAGCACCAGGAAGATGAGCGCCATGCCGTAAAGCTGGATCTTGCTTTTGAGGGACATCCCTTTTAGATAAATGAGGCTAGCAATAATGTTAATTACCGTCATTAAAATGGGGAGGATGTTGACGGAGATGTTGCCAATCTTTAGTAGACCATCTGGCGCACCGAGATTTGTAATTGGACCAAAGGGGACACCCTCCAGTATCGGCAGATGCGAGAGAAAATGGTAAGCTGCAATGAAGAAGGGAATCTGGAGCAATAGCGACACTGACCCCTTTAATGCATCCGTCGGTTTATAATCATTTTGCCGATAAAACTCTTGGAGCATCATAAAGCGCTCCGTACCTTTGAAGTATTTTTTAATATGGTTAATCCATGGCCGCAGTTTCGTCTCCCGGTCACGCTCTTCCGCTTGCATCGCATCCGCACGATTGTACAATGGTAAACACAGAAAGTTAACCGCCAAACTCAAGACAATAATCGACCAGCCAGGATGATGAACGATATCGTTGGTTATCGAATACGTAATTTCAAATAATAATTCCAGCGGTGTAATGAATAACGCATAAAAAACAGACGAAATTGTCATGATTCTACTCCTCAACAAGCTCAGTTCTTTTTAGTCCTCGCCTGTACAAGCAACTGTTGAAGCACATCGACCGTCAAATTCGTCGACTGTCCGATATGTGCCCACGATGATGTTCGGGCTTGTTCACGTCCTTGGCGGAACTGTTTATCCGTCAAACATGTATCAATCAATGTTTTTAGATTCCCAAATTCAGAAGGGTCTAATTTCCGACCGATTGTCGGAAGGACTTTAAACATCCACAATTCATCGTCCAGCCATGCGGCATCATAAACACCGGTGTCATACGCTGTATCCGCAAAAATAATCGGCTTATCAAAAATCAGGGCGAAGTCAAAAATAACACCCGAAAAGTCCGAAATAAGGATGTCAGATCGATTCAATACGTCAAAGTTATCACTATCACGATTCCACTCAATACGGTCGGATTCTGGATACTTCTTCTGCAGATGCTCCAGCATCGGCAACTCTGAAATATAGGACTGCGGGTGAGGACGAATAATAAGGTGATAGCCCGTTTTCAATAGTGCCTCAAAAATTTCCTCTCCGTATTTTTTCAAAATTCCATTGGGTCCCCAGGAAGGTGCCAACAACACGGTGTGCTGCGATATTGGCAAGGTAGCAGGTCGCTGAAGATGACCGTCGTCATGCTGTTTCGCTGCATCAAGGCGAGCTTTCAGCGCATCCATATACGGCACACCGACGATGCGGAGGTCTTTGGCTGGAAGGTTACGAAGTTGCTCAAGCTGACGGCACTGCGCAATCTGGTATTCACCGGAGAATAAAATCGTATCATAGTGATCCAGGGCGAACATACGGTAACCAGTTGGGTCCGTCACCGCGTGCAGGATATGCACATAGGTCTTGACATCCTGTGAACGCTTCCACTGGAAGACATCCAGATTCGGTGTTGTCGCAAGAAGAACGTCCGCCTTCAGCAGATTCAGCTTGGCGATACCTTTGTTTCCCTCGCCGATAAAGCGGCAGTCGATATGCTCAAAGGATTCACTCAGGCAGGGGTCGTTCGGGGACTGCGTCAGATAAACGGTCTTCTGTCCACGCTTCTCGAGTTCACGGCAGACGGGCCCAAACAGATTCCAATAGCGCTTACTCTCTCCGTAAATGACCAATGGTATACGATGCTTATCGGTTTTCGTCTGTCCGCCGGCGCTGGCCAAAAAACGCAATTTCAACGCCAATCCACGAAGTGCATAAACGCCAGCACCTAACAGGCCGACCAAAATCGTAAAGAGCATACTTCCCGTACCAGGATCAATATAGGCAAACATCACTTCAGTTCCTTCAAAATAGAAAGATAAGTCGTATCCAAGGTCGCTAATTCGCGGACAGAATCAATTTCGACAATATCCGAGGCTTGACAGGCCCGAACATGAATGTCGTAGTGACTGTTAAAATAAGTTAAGGCAACATCGTCCCAAAAACATTGTTTTCCATGTGCGCTTGCATATAACGTTTCCAGGTCTTTTGCAAAGCGGGCTGCGGCGTCCGCAGTCCAATAGGAAAGTCCAATCATCAGCGGACAGTGAGTGCCGCCGCGAACCATCTGCGTTGCACGCTCTCCGTTCATTTTTAGACACCAATCATCGGTTTTATCGACCCAAACGCCCAGATAGTTCGTTTCGTACTCATACCGACGAATCAAGCCCGGGTTCCGAAGATAGAGATCAGCATCCATCACATAGGCATTGGCGTAGAGATGCTTGACCAACCGGGCCGATGAAATGTTGTTTTCAGTTAGGTATCGGTCGTTATGAATAAATTGAATCTTCGGATGGCGTTGCTTCAGGGGTTCAAAACACTCATGCAGGTATCCGGTCACGACGATGATGTCGTCAATCCCCTTGGCTTCCAACGCTTGTATCAGTGTTTCAATCAACGGGGTCTCGTGCACTGTCACCATCGGTTTCGGAAGGTTATTCGTCACAGGACGCATTCTGCTGCCCAGCCCAGCGGCCAGCAGAATGGCCCGCTTCACGCGGTAGGGCTCCAGCGCAGCCCGTCCGGACTCGGTCAGTCGGCCGTCCGTCACCCAACCGTGGGTCTCCACCTCTGTCTCCACTGCGGCATTGAGCGTCGATACGTTCTCGCCACGCTCTAATGCGGTAAGCACTTCAAATTGTTTATGGGTCAATACTTCCATCGGGAGAGTAGCTCCTTCTTCACATCCAAATTATGCAGGTCTGTCATATCCGCATAGCGTATATTCTTCGGGAAATTAGGCAGTGTCCTAGATTGACTTTTCAAAATCCGTCCGGGATTATAGTGCTCTTTGTCGTAGACGAGAACGTCATTCACGATGAACTCAAATACCTTACGGATAGCTGGCGATGATTCGCGTCCGCTAATCATCGTTGTGCCGTCCAATGAATACGGCGACCCCTCTGGAGGATAAATCATTTTCAGCGGATTGCCCTTATTGATTTCCGTAACAATCTGATATGTCAGGGCGGTACCCGCAACAATTTCCCCCTGGATCAGCAGCTTGACTGGGCCGGACGATGATTCCGAATAAAGTTTCACATTCGGATTCAGGGTGTCATAGAAATCTAGCGTCGCCTGCAGGCCGCGTGTATTGCGCAGATTTAGATAGACATTATATCCTGTGGAACTGGATTTGGGGTCCTGCAGTGCAATCAGATTGCGATACATTGGCTTCTTTAGGTCATCGTAGGTTTTCGGTTCAGGCAGTCCGTGTTTCTCCAGCATCTGTGTATTGACTGCAATCCCGGCACCATAACTCTCCCAAATTAAATATTTTCCGTGCTCCGGATTCATCCCGTCCAAATACTCTAACCGCGATAGATGGGTCACCTCGGCTAAACTATCTTTAACCATTTCAAGATATCCAGTTTCTACACCCAGCAAGATGTCGGCATCTGTTTCCGTCTTCTCTACACGGACTTTGGCTGCTATCTTAGCCGTCGGCAGGTACATAATCTGAATGGATAGATTTGGAAAGCGCTTCGCCAACTGTGCCTGCAAGTCATCATTGCGATACTGCTCCATTGCGGAGTAGATAACAATCGTTTCCCGTGAGGTCTTGTGGACTACGGCCCACAATCCGACGAGGACTATTAGTAAGAAAAGTACCAACTTTTTCATCTCACAGAGTCCCCTGCCGACGGAACTGGCACTTCAGGAAGAAGATTAGTAGTTTCATCGATACGTTTACAATCAAAATAACCACTGAAATTACGGCAATGGGGCCGATAAGCGCCTGGGAATCGAATTGCGGGATGAGTAGTGCCAGGGGCATGTTGCGGAAGTTTGCTAGGAAGGAGACCGCGGAGATGGTCACCATGGCGTTGGCAAAGATGTAACCGAACATCTCGAAGACCGTATCGTAAGTGCAGGGGAACAAGACGTCCCGCAGCAGCTGAAAGCGGGTAATCCCGAGGGTTCCAGCGACATCTTCGAAGTTTTTATTTAGTTTCAGCAGCGCATTGTACGCCATCAGATAGGGGGACGCGAAAAAGTGGATTAGGTTCACGGATATTAAAATGGCAAAGGTGCCATAGAGTAGGCTTCCCTGGAAGAGCAGCATGAACGAGAGCCCCAGTACAATGCCTGGCACAGATAGTGTCACCAGTGAGATGAGGTGAAGCGCCATTGACGAGAAGGTCCGCTTTGACCGTGCCGTAAAGTACGCGGTCCCGTACGCGAGCGCGGTCCCGACCAGGGCCGTCGTCAGGGCGATGAAGAGGGAATTCAGCAGATAGCCCCCGACACCCAGCCGATAGGACGCTATGAGGTTGGTTAGTGAGAAGGAGAAATCGATGGGATAGCGGTTCACGAAACAAAGTACGCCAAAGGTCGCCAGCGGCAGAAGCAACAGGAGCGCACTGCCCCAGCACAGGATGGAAGCGATGAAATCGCGTAGGTTGTTTTTCCGGACCGTGAACGCCTTCATGACGGTCCCGGCCTGGGCGGTTTCAGAGTTCAGCAGATCGATGACAAAGGCCAGTACCGCTGGCAACAACAGGACCAGCCCGAGAACGCCGCCTTTCGAGGTATCCAGCAGGCCGACGACTTCCCGGTACATGTAGACCGGCAGCGTCGTCATTTTACCGCCGACCACCAAGGGAACTCCATAGTCTGTGAAGACCATTGTAAAAACCGCAAACACGGTTGCGATGAGTGGCTTCTTTAGGTTCGGCAGGGTAATCTGTCTGGCTTGTTGCAGTTTGGAGAGGCCCAGAACCTGTGCGACCTCATAAGTTGTATAGTCCTCATAGCGAAAGCTGTCCGTTAGCATTAGGAACGCGGAGGGAAAGGCATAGAGAGTCGCGCCGAGAACGATGCCAGTCAGTCCGAAGAGGTGGATGTTGAGTCCCGTCAGATTCGTGATGACGCCGTTGTCCCCAAATAGCAATGTAAGGCTCATTCCATGTGAGATGGATGGGATGAGCATTGGAACAGTAAACAGGAGTGCCAGTAGGTTTTTGTGGCGAATCTGCGAGCGGTGGAGGCACCACGCCAACACCAGGGCGAGACCGACGGATACCACGGTCGCCAACGTTGTGGAATAAACGGAGTTCCACAGCATCGGCAGAAACTGTGGTGCACGAAAAACTTTACTAATGTCTGCTGCCGATACATGGGTCGCTAGCGAAATGAGCGGCAGGCCAATCTGTATGAATAGGATCCCGAGAATCAACCAGCGGGTCAGATGGTGCAACCGCTCTTTCATACTAATTGCCCCGTGCTGCGCTGAAGGGATTCCAGTTTGTCGTTCAGATGACGGACAACAAACGCCTGGATATAGGGGGTTGCTGGGGATTCGAAAATTTCTTTTGGTGTGCCGATTTGTTCAATCTTGCCCTCGTGAAGGATCATGATGCGGTCCGATAGGAAGAAGGCTTCCTCTTGGTCGTGCGTGATATAAATCATCGTCGTTCGAGACTTGCGCTGAATCTCTTTGAGTTCCCGCTTCATGATTTCTTTATTGCTCACGTCGAGGGCTGAAATTGGCTCGTCAAGTAAGACGATGGAAGGGCGCAGGGCTAGCGTTCGGGCAATGGCTACACGCTGCTGCTGTCCGCCAGAAAGCTGATGCGGACGCTTGTCAATCTGATCGGCCATCCCAATCATCTCGAGAGTCTGCAAGGCAATCTCGCGGGCATGCATTCGAAACTTCCTACGATTTTTAAGTGCATACTCTACGTTTTCGAGTACGGTCATATTCGGGAAGAGGGCGTAGTTCTGAAAGATAATCCCCATGCCGCGCCGATTCGGGGCATAAGAGGAAATTTCACGGCCGTTTTTGTAAATTTCGCCACGGTCCGCAGACTCAAGGCCTATCAAGATGCGCAGAAGGGTCGTCTTCCCGCATCCGCTAACACCGAGGACGGATAAAAATTCACCACGATTGACTGAGAAAGAGATGTTGTCCAGAATCTTTCTGCCATCGTATGATTTGTAAAGAGACTTGACATCTAGCTTGTAACTCACAGACACGCTCCTTGAAATCTGAAATGAGACATGAAACGATAAAAGTTTCCAGTCGTTAAGTGTATAAACCGCACAGCCAGGTGTAGAACTAAACGACCCTCTAGAAGTGTTCTTTTATGAACGATTTTTGATACACTTATGACATTCTAAAAGGGTGCATTTAATCGGTCGTTTAAATGCGTGCGTTTCCCGTTAAGCACTGTGAAAACAGGAGTTATTTTCAGTGGAATGGGGGCTATTTTTGTGCCGACAGGAGGTCTGTGCTGTTGAAACGGAACAAAGCTGCGTTGCGTTTGGGGAAAATGGCAGGTGTGTAACGCGTGTATTTAGATTGTTTATAGCGGTTTCCATGGCTTATGTGTCCTCAGGGGAGTTGTGACAGAGAGGATCGCTGGAAACAAAAAAGCGAGCCTCTTATCACGCACTCGATTGAGGCCCTAGAAGCCTGTAGGGGTATAGATTAGAAAGGCGAAAAAAGTGAAAGAAGTGGGAAGAAACGATAGTTCGCACCTGCTGTTACTATTGCGATGTTGGCGTGCGGTGGCTCATGTGGCCTTTTAAAGGTGAGATGTGCTTATGTTTACAGTTGTTTATTACTATACTTTTCGCCAGCTTGTTTGGGCGGTTCGGGAATGTGCTATAGGTCAACGATTTTATTCCACGATTTATTAGAAAAACCTCTTCTCTCACGAACTTTTCCTTGTGCAAGGCTGTTTTATGAAGCGGCTGCTTTTTCACTTATACGTCACACTCTTCTGTATTGATTCCTGTTTTTGCCGGGGCTCCGCCACCATTGCCCCCGCGGCCTTGTTTCATGCCTTTTTATTTTGGGCCTGCACGGGGTGGCCCGTGCGGCCAGTTGTCCTTGTGTTTTGCTGAGCGGCGTGTTAAATTATGGATATGAGCCGTATCGATACCAAGATGTTGTTTGTACACCCGAATGCGCATGACCCTCGCGGACCGGGTAAGTATTTCTTTACCTGGGGGACACGTCCGTGGCGGAATGTGCTTTCGGATGTCACCAAGAACGGGAAGCTGCTGCTGACACCTGTCGGCGAAATCGTGCGCGATCAGTATCTGCAGGCGGTCTGGCGGTACGGTTTTGAATTTCTGTCTGCTGCTCTGATGCCGAATCACGGTCATCTCTGCTTCGTTACCCATGGCCATCTTCCCAAGCCCATTACACAGATAGTCACGGACTGGCTGGTCTTTTCCGAGCGAGAGGTCTGCGGTCAGTTTCCGAAAGAGCAGTCGCTGTGGAACTATCATACCCGACTGGTGGCCGCGGTTGATAAGGACCTTTTTCAGCGGTTTATCGTGTATACGGAAAACAATCCTATTCGGGCCATGGCCGAAAAGGATCCCTCGCTGATGCTCAGCATCCGGACGATTCAGCATCCAGCCCTCGACCCACACTACCACTGGCAGTGCTATGGTGACGAGCGGATGCTGGAGATTCCGGACGTCATCCCGGTTCATGTCCGCCACAATGCGACGACGGCGGATATCGAGCACCAACTGCGTATGATCTTACTGGCGGCCCAGTCTGGCTTTACCATTGCTGGCGGTTTCGTTTCGGATGCCGAGAAATATATCATGCGCACGGTGCTCCATGCCTATCCTGAGACCCGCGTCATCAGCTTCTATCCTTATTCCCTGCTGCGCTTCAAAATGTCAGCGCTGAATATCGGTCACTTTTTGAAACGCCGGTGGCTGGTGCTCACTTCCGATGGTCAAAATAGGGGGCCGCATCGGTACAAAATTGTCTGCGACCGCCATAATCGTGCCGCCGAGAGGCTGGGCTTTCGCGGGTATGCTGAGTATCTGACACACGAATGAGTGTGTCGGCACGGTCCACCCCGTGCACGACCCAAAATACAAAGGCCAGCGGCTCACCCCGGAGCAATGGCATCGAAGCCGCTGGGTTCTGACAAAGGGCCCCTTCTCACACTTCAGCCCCTTCTCTCTCCTTAGTCATTCTTTCTTTTTCCCTCCCTTTTCTCTTCGGCTTTTCCCCTGTCTCTGCCGGGGCTCCGCAGCCATTGCCGCCTCGGGTGGTCGGCTCCCTCTTTATCTTGGTCTGCACGGGGTGGCCCGTGCGGCCGTTTTTCAAAAAAAAGCGCCCGCATGGATGCGGGCGTTTTTTGATGTGTGGTGTGCTTTGTGTGGCGTGGTTGCGTGTGCGGCGCGGTACTATCCACTATCCACTTAAACCGCGGGCATCGCCCGCAGTTATTTCCGCCGGCGCTTTTCGAGGCCGAAGAGTTTGAGGGCGGCGCGGAAGTCGGCGGGGAGGGGGGCGTGCACTTTGATGTGCTGGCCGAGGAGGACGGGGTGCGGGAGCTCCAGTTCCTGGGAGTGCAGCATCTGACGGGTCACGGACATCTGGCGCAGGTCGTCGGAGCGCTTCATGCCGTACTGGCGGTCGCCGATAATCGGGTGGCGGATGCCGGAGAGATGGCGGCGAATCTGGTGCGTGCGACCGGTTTCGATGCGGACCGACAGGAAGGAGGCATCGGCATTGGACTGCAGGCGGCGCAGGTGCGTCACGGCGCGTTCACCGTCGAGCGTTTCGGTGAGCGTCGAATTCTGGCGCTCCACACTGCCAGCGGCAATGGCGGCGTATACTTTGATGACGCGGTGGGTCTTGAACATATCCACAGCGGCATCGAAGGCCTCTTCGGTTTTGGCGAAGATCATGGCACCAGAGGTCTCGCGGTCTAAACGGTGTACGGCGCGAATCTCGGGGTTGTGCTCCTGGGTCTGCAGCAGTTCTTCGGCCGAGCCGCGTCCGCCGTTGGCAAGTATACCCGCCGGTTTGTCGACGGCTAGGTAGTGCTCATCTTGCCAGAGTACGCGGATATGCGGACGGCGGTCGGCGGATTTGTCCTGCTTGGCACCCGTGGAGCGCTGCACCACAAAGGCGACCTTATCGCCAGGACGCAGCTCCTGGCGGGCCATCCAGATGAGTTTGCGGTTCACCCACACCACGCGGGCGTCAATCATTGCTTTGGCGGCGCGCTTGGTTACTTTCAGGCGCTCAGACAGGAAATCCTGCAGCGTCATGCCTTCTTCGTCGCGGGTGACGATGGCAATCTTCGGCTTGGCATTCAGATGAGTATTCGGTAACATCGGTCTCTTGTTCCTTTTCGGGTCACAGGCTCTTCACAAAGCGTGCGATACGGATGGCGGCTTCCTTGAGTGCCTCCATGCCAGTGGCATAGGAGCAGCGGACAAAGCCTTCGCCACAGGCGCCGAAGGCCGTACCAGGCACCACAGCTACATTCTCGGCATTCAGCAGTTGCACGGCAAATTCGCGCGAGCTTAGGCCGAACTTTCCGATTTGCGGGAATGCATAGAAGGCCCCTGCGGGCGAGTGCATGGGGATGCCAGCTTCGGCGAAGGCTCCCTTTAAGAAGTTGCGGCGCTGTTCGTAGGCGCGCAGCATCGGGGCCATATCTTCGGCTGGCTGACGCATCGCCTCGAGCGCGGCATACTGCGAAGTCGTCGGCGCGCACATGATGGCATACTGGTGAATCTTCAGCACCGTATCCATCATCCACGCCGGCGCGCAGACATAAGCCATGCGGAACCCGGTCATCGCCCATGCCTTCGAGTAGCCGTGGAAGAGCACCAGACGGTCCTTAATCTCCGGAATGGAGGCAAAGGAGACATGCTTCCGGCCGCCCCAGGTCAGTTCGGCGTAGATTTCGTCGGCCAGAATAATGAGATTGTGGCGGATGGCGAAATCGGCAATCGCCTGCACATCTTCCTTTTCTAGAACAGCGCCAGTGGGGTTGTTCGGGAAGTTGAGCAGCAGGGCCTTGGTTTTGGGCGTCACCTTCGCCTCGAGGGCGGCGACGGAGAGGCGGAAATTGTTTTCCACGCTGGTCTCGACCGCCACCGGCACGCCGTGGGCCATTGCGATACCGGGGGCGTAGCTCACGAAGCAGGGTTCGTGGTAGAGCACTTCGTCGCCGGGATTCAGTAGCGCACGCAGCACGATATCAATGCCTTCGGACGCGCCGACTGTCACCAGCACTTCGTGCATGGGGTCGTAATCACCGCCGAAACGGCGCTTCACATACGCGGCAATCTCTTTGCGCAGCTCGGGCAGGCCCGCGTTGCCAGTGTAGTGGGAGCATCCCATCTCAAGAGAAGTGATGGCCGCTTTGCGGATGTGCCACGGCGTGTCGAAATCAGGCTCGCCAATCGCCAGTGACACCACACCCTGGCGGGTGCTGACTATATCGAAGAATTCGCGGATGCCGCTCTTCGGCAAATCTACGATATGGCGGGCCAAACGTTGATGTGCATCCATGTTAGGGACTCACTACCAGACGGGAATCTGACGACGCATCGTTCATCAGGACACCGTTCTGTTTGTAGGTTTTCAGCTTAAAGTGGGTGGCCGTGGAGAGCACCCCGTGAATCGTCGAAAGCTTCTCGCTGACGAAGCGTGCGATGGAGAGCAGACTGTCACCGTGTACAAACAGCATCAGATCGTACGCGCCACTCATCAAAAATACCGTGTCGACCTCGTCAAACCGGCTGACCGCTTCGGCAATGCGGTTGAACCCGCCATCGCGCTCCGGCGTCACGCGCACTTCAATCTCGGCCGTGACCTGACCGCGGGGGACCTTGTCCTCGTTGATAATCGCCTGCCATCCGCGGATAACCCCCTCGGATTCCAGACGCGCAATCGTGGACGTCACCTCGTCGGCCGATACGCCCAGCATCTTCGCCATGTTCTCCGGCGACTCATGCGCATTGCTGCGCAGAATTTCCAACAGGTCTTCAACCATTTCTCGGGACTCCCCTTAAAACAAAAAAAGATTGCGGGAGGCGTCCCACAATCTCCAAATTGGTTGCCTCATAAGGATTCGAACCTTAACAAATTGATCCAGAGTCAATTGTGCTACCATTACACCATGAGGCAATAAACGTACTAACGTAAAACGCGGCCTATTATGCCATAACCGCCCCGTCGCTGCAAGCACTTTTTTTCGAGCGACCGCATTTTTCCTAAAAAGCTACTTTTTTGGCGCTTTTTGCGGGCCTACGGAGCGGGTTCGATAATCTTCTGGGGGAGGAGATGGTAACTGCAGCGTGTGGATGTCAGGCAACTGGACGTGTTGTCCCCCGCATATTTGTTCCTAATGATAATGCAATGCACGCTGTAAACGGTGGGCTTTCTTTATGGAGGGTAGCTAGCCTTATGCCTATAGGGTAGCTACCCTCGAGCCTATAGGGTAGCTACCCTAAGCTTCATAGGGTAGCTACCCTATGGATATGAGACTAGCTAGTCTTTGCACCTTATGCTATCGCTTTGTAATAAGAAAGTGAATACGTTACATGAAACAGCGAGGGGCGGTCTGAATAGAGGGGACGGCCGACGGTGTTGCAGGGGGGCTGGGGAAGCGCCTATATTATAATGTATAGAGCGCTGCTGCTGCGGGGCGGGGGCGGGAGAGGACGCGAGCAGAGGAGGGGGGCGCCGTCAGAACGGTGTCGCGGCATTGTCGCTGCGATAGAGAGGGCGGTTCGCGGCGATTATGAAAAAAGAGTTCTCTTTTCTTTCTGTAATGTGATACAATACCGCGCAATTTCACATGACCTGACCTGTGCCGCATATCCCCGTGCGGAAACGGGTGTTCTCTTCGGGCTATGTGTATTTTATGCTTGCCAAAAGAGACGTTCTTTGGCATACTATGGCACTCATTCACTCAAGAGGAGTGTAGTTGAAACACAACCGACCCTTGTATGGTAGCTGACATCAGGGTCCCGGAGACTAAGAAAAATGGTCAAAATCAGATTGCGTAAGACTGGCTGCAACCGCGTGGCAACCTATCGTGTCGTTGCTTGCGATTCCCGTAGCCCCCGCGACGGCAAGTTCCTTGAAATCCTCGGCTGGTACGATCCCCGCAAGACCGAGAACAAGTTCGAAATCAACCTCGACCGCGTCGCTTACTGGCACGGCCAGGGCGCCCAGCTGTCCGACACGGTCGCTTCCCTCGTGAAGCAGGCCAAGAAGGCTCAGGCTTAATTACCCGGAGGCCGCAGTGCCGTTGCGTATTGATGTGCTGACCGTCTTTCCCGGCATGCTTCAGGGCTTTGTCGGGGAAAGCATTTTACGGCGGGCAGTCGCGATGGGCGCGGTGGAAATCAACGCTGTGGACCTCCGCGATTTCGCGCACGATGCGCGTGGGACGCTGGACGATAAGCCCTATGGCGGCGGTGCTGGTATGCTTATGAAGCCGGAGCCGCTGTTTGAAGCCATCGAGAGCTTGCGCCGTCCGAATACGCGCGTTATCGTGATGACCCCGCAGGGGGCGCCGTTCCGCCAGGAGACGGCACGCCGGCTGGCAAAGGAGGAACACCTCCTTTTCGTGTGCGGCCATTATGAAGGCATCGATGAGCGGGTGCTGGAATCCCTGGCAGATGAACAGCTCAGTATCGGCGACTATGTGCTGACCAACGGGGCTCTCCCCGCAGCCGTTATCGTTGATAGCGTCACACGCCTCCTGCCGGGAGTTCTCGGCGGCGGCGCGGAGGCCACCGAGAAGGAATCCTTCTCCGATGGCCTTCTGGAGCAGGCGCAGTACACCCGTCCGCCCGTATTCCGCGGACAGGGCGTGCCTGAGGTGCTCCTCAACGGCGACCACGCCCGCGTGGACCGCTGGAGAAAAAACCAGATGCTGGACCGTACGGCCCGTCATCGTCCCGATTTGATACAGCAGTAAGGATAACGACAATGATCGCTAAAGCCCTCGAAAAAGTGAACGCCATGACGGCGGCACAGAACCCCAAGAAGAACCCCGAACTCGCTGTCGGTGATATCGTTCGTGTTTCGATTAAGATTAAGGAAGGCGACAAGGAGCGCGTCCAGATCTTCGCCGGCGATGTTATCGCCCGTGATGGCAAGGGCATCACCGAAACCTTCACCGTGCGCCGCATTTCGTTCGGCGTCGGCATCGAAAAGGTGTTCCCCTTCGCTTCTCCTGCCGTTCAGAAGATCGAAGTCACCGGCCACGCCAATGTCCGCCGCGCGAAGCTCTACTACCTCCGCGACCGTACCGGTAAGGCCGCCCGCCTCCGCGCCCTCTAAGGCGCCGCGCCCTATCGGCGCAAATCACAAAAGAGCCAAAACCAAAGGGTGGAAACGCCCTTTGGTTTTGTCGTTTCGCCCCGCCGTCCCGGCGGGGCTTTACTTTGGAGGACTTACGGTCGCTACGCTTCTTCGACGGGCGACTTGCTTTTGTGGAGGACTTACGGTCGCTTCGCTTCTTCGACGGGCGACTTACTTTTCTGAGGACTT
>SAMEA104404097__coassemble_1456_pt1 | contig 19595 bp, 15 predicted proteins | sample SAMEA104404097__metabat2_high_PE_096 | metagenome-assembled genome bin SAMEA104404097 (sample SAMEA104404097) | Balaenoptera acutorostrata | reverse complement strand
TCAAAACTGCCACAACTACTGAAAAAGGGCATTACACACAAATTTGGACTTGACTGACGAAACACTCATATTACAACACTATATGACTTGCAATCACTGCACTTCTAGACGGTCCTTTAAATGTCTCACACCCTTTGAATTGCAACGCGTATCAGTGTATCAAACAAACCGATAAAACAAAAGGGATTATTTTTTCGCTTCTGTTTGATTCAAAGCAAAGCACATCGCAAGGGGCATCGGCAACACATCTGATGTGTAATCCCTTATACACAACAAAAGTGAGTAATCGACAGAAACAACGAAAAAAGCCCCGCGGATGGCGGGGCTTTTTGAGGAGCCGGGAAGCGGCTTAGTTGGCTGCAGGTACTTCGGCTGCAGACGCTTTGGCTTTTTCGGCTTCGACTTCGGCGGCGGCGCCGAGGAGGAGAGGGGCGGACGTGGCGGTATCGGGGGCCTGTCCATCTTCTCCGAAGAAGTAGATGCTGGCATTCGGATCACCTGCAGCATCCCATCCACCGCAGAGGGCTTTATAGAGGCTAACCTGGGCCTGGGCGATAGCACCTTCGCTGCTGACACGGGCATCGTCGAGATTAAAGAGACGACGCTGAGCATCGAGCACTTCAAAGAAGCGCAGGTTGCCATTGGTGTAAGCATTGTAGGCGATTTGGTAGGCGGTAGCAGCGGCCTGCGTGCCGGCGCGGAGCTGGCTCAGGCGTTCCTGTTGCTGTACGTAGCCGGAGAGGGCAGTACGGATATCGCCGAGGGCAGCAAACACGGTGTGTTCATAAGCGGCCAGGGCTGCACGCTGCTGCTCGGTACGGATTTCGATATTCGCATTAATCTGACCGCCGCGGAAGATTGGCAGGGAAACGCCAGGGCCAAAGCGGTAGAAATGACTATCCCAGTCGAGCACGTCACTGAGGTGCAGGGCATTCAGGCCAAGGGAGCCAGAGATAAAGAAGCTGGGCTTCTTATCGGCTTTAGCATCGCCAACCATTTCACTGGCGGCTTTGAGGGCTCGTTCGGCAGAAATCACGTCGGGACGGTTACGGATGGCGTTGGCAGGGATGCCGCCGTCGAGGGCAAGCGGTTCCGGAACAGGAATGCCTGTAGGACGCAGCGAAGGCTTTTTGCCATCGGCGGACTTTTTAACATCGGAGCGCGGCGCACGGACTATATCTTCTGGAAGCGTGCCGGGGGTGACACCGCAGAGGATGGCCAGGGCATTTTCGGCAGCGACAATCTGTCCTTTCAGGGAGGGAATGGCAGCTGCGGTGGTACGCAGGTCGTATTCAGCCTGAATGCGGTCAAGTTCTGTTCCGATACCGCCTTCCCAACGTTTGGTAAGCAGATCGTAGTTGGCCTGCTGTACTTCGAGGGTATCTTCCGCAATCATGAGGCGCCCCTGAAGGGTGCGCAGGTCGATGTAGCGAAGGGCGACTTCGGAGGAGATGGTGACCCAGACCGACTTCATGTCCGCTTCGGCGGCTTCTGCCTGAGCCTTGGCGGCTTCGATGCTGTAGTAGTTGCGTCCGAAGAAGTCAAGTTCCCAAGTCGCATCGGCGGAGAGGGTATAGTCGGTGAAATGCTGTCGGCCGCCGCGTCCATTGTCGGAGGTACGGTTGCGCATGACACCGCCGTTGGCATCGACGGAAGGCCAGAGGGTGCCGCGCTGGTATTTCCAGGCGGCACGGGCGGCACGTAGGTTAGCACGAGCTGCGGCGAAGGTGCGGTTAGAGGCATAGGCGCGGCCGATGAGCCCCGTCAGCGCGGCATCGCCGAAGCGGGTCCACCAGTCATCAGGGGCGGTAACCGTGCCGCGATTGACATTTGGTAGAGCGTCTTTGCGGGCATCGGGGGCAACCGTAGCCTCACTGAGTACGGTTTCGACGGGGCGTTCGGTATAAGTGGATTCGAAGGATTGGCAGCCAGCCAACAGCAGGATGGCGAAGGCGCCGGCAGTCAGGGTGCGTGTATTCACTTGGCAGCCTCCCCGGAGGATGTTTTCGAGAAGAGCCTGTAGGTACCGGTACGCATCTTTTCGTACATGGCATACAGGGCGGGAATCATCAGCAGACCGGCGGTGGTAGCGACGATCATGCCCCAGTACACGGTAATGCCGATGTGTTGACGGCTGGCGGCACCAGCGCCTTCGGCATAGACCATGGGGAGGACACCGAGCACGAACGTCAGTGCGGTCATCAGCACAGCACGAAGACGCTCACCTGCGCCTTCACCAGCGGATTCAACGATACTGAAGCCCTGTTCGTGGCGCTGTGCCGCGAATTCGACAATCAGGATGGCGTTCTTTGCCGCGAGGCCAACGAGCAATAGCAGACCGAGCTGGGCGTAGATGGAGAGGTCGATGCCGCTGTAGACGATACCGAGTAATGCGCCGACACACGCCACGGAGATGGATGTCATCACCGAGAGCGGCATCGTCCAGCTTTCGTACTGGGCCACCAGGAAGAGGTAACCGAAGAGGAAGGCGGCAAGCACGATGATTGACGTCTGGCCGGAGGCACGGGCTTCCTGGTAGGACAGGCCGGACCACTCAAAGCCGTAGTCACGGGAGAGTGTATCCCGGGCGACGCGACTGACAGATTCCATGGCCTCACCAGAGGAGAAACCGGGCTTGGACATCGCCGTAATGTTAGCGGAAGGGCGCATATTGAAGCGCGTATAGGAACGCGGGGCACCAACGGTCTTGATATCCACCATGGCACTGACAGGAACCATAGCCCCAGTGGTGCTACGGGCATAGAGGTTGCCGATGTCTTCCTGGGTAGCGCGTCCGGAGAAGTCGGACTGCACAATCACCTTGTTAATCTGCGTGCCGACATTGATATCATTCACATAGTAGGAGCCGAGGTAGCTCTGCAGGGTGGAGAAGAGTGTCGAGACGGGCACCTTGAAGGTTTCGGCCTTGGTGCGGTCGATATCCATATGGATATGCGGCGTACCTGCGGTATATGGCGAGAAGGCGTAGGCGACTTCAGGGGACTGGTTGAGTGCCATCAAGAAGGGCTTGAGATTACGTTCGATCTGCGCTGGATCGGTGGTATTGTATGCCTGGAAGCGGATATCCATACCACCAGTGAGGCCGAGACCGGAGATGGCCGGCGGCACAAAGCAGGTCGTCTTGGCTTCGTGGAAGCGAGCACCGATACCGGTGATTGTCTTCAGAATGGCAGAGGCCTGCAATTCGGGGGTGCGGCGCTTTTCCCAAGTTTCGAGGCGAGCAACAATCATGCCGTTATTTTCAGCATCGCCCGACACTAGGCCGTGACCGACAACGGAAAGGATGTCGGTGACACCATCGACTTTTCGGATTTCGGCACTGAGGCCCCGGAGGAAGTCGTCCGTAACCGAACGGTTGGTCCCTTCACGGAGTGTAACATCAACGAAGACAACGCCCTGGTCTTCCGTCGGCAGGAAGGAGGTTGGCGTGATACGGATGCACTGGTATACGCCCAGCAGGGTAACTGCCAGCAACAGGAACGTAAGGATACTGCGGCGGGCAAAGAACTTCGCGATGGCGGCATAGCGTTTACGCAGCCAATCCAGCCCACGATTGAACCAGGTGAAGAAGTCCCAGGGTTTCGTGTGTGCCTTCGGGGCTGCGAGAATCGTCGAGCAGATGGCAGGCGACAGCGTCAGGGCGTTCACCGTGGAGAAGCAAATGGCGGTAGACATTGTCACGGCAAACTGAGCATAGATGCGGCCAGTGATACCAGCGACGAAACCGACTGGCACGAAGATGGCCAGCAGAACCAGTGTCGTTGCGATGACAGCACCCGTCACTTCGCTCATCGTTAGCAGGGTCGCCGTTTTGCGATCGAGTCCGCTCTTGCCCATATGATATTGAACGCGTTCCACCACCACAATGGCATCGTCTACTACCGAACCGATAGCCAGCACCAGCGCAAACAATGTCAGGGTGTTGATGGAGAAGCCGAAGAACTGCAGTGCAGCGAAGGTGCAGAGCAACGACACCGGAATGGCGCATACGGGCACCAGCGTCGCACGGAAATCCTGAAGGAAGAGGAAGCAGACAATCACCACGAGGATGAAGGTTTCAATCAGCGTCGAAACGATTTCCTTAATGGAGACGCGGACGTATTCCGTGGCATCGTAGGCATTGGTCCAGACGAGACCTTCGGGGAAGTTTTCGGCGAGTCGGTTCATCTCAGAGACGACAGCATCCATCGCGTCGATGGCGTTGGAGCCAGGGGTCTGCTGAATCAGCAGTGAGACGGACTGCACGCCGTTGAAGAAGCCTGTGAAGCCGTAGTTTTCTTCGCCCATTTCCAAACGGGCCACATCGCGCAGGCGCACAATGCCGCCATCTTTATCCGTACGCACGATGATATTTTCGAATTCTTTCTTCGACTTCAGACGTCCGTCTGCCACAATGGAATAGCACGTTTTAACATTCGGGTCCTGCACGGGGGACGTACCCACGGCACCGAGGGCGGCCTGGCGGTTCTGCGAGGCCACGGCACTGATGACTTCTTGAGCATCCATGCCCTGGGCGGCCATACGTTCAGGGTCCAGCCAGATGCGCATGGAGAGTTTCGGACCGAACACCTGTACGCCACCAACACCATTGACGCGCAACAACGGGTCACGGATGTTCGCGTACACATAGTTAGATACATCCAGTGTGCTCATGCTGTCGTCCGTGCAGCGGACATTCAGGAAGCCGAGGATGGAATCCGCACGAGCGGCCACATCCACACCCTGCTGCGTCACTTCTTTCGGCAACTTGGGTTCGGCACGCGCTACGCGGTTCTGAATGCGGACCATGTTCATATCGCGGTCAGAACCGACAGCGAAGGTAACAGTCAGCGAGTAGGTACCGTTGTCGGCGCAGGAACTCTCCATGTAGAGCATGTCCTCAACACCATTGACTTCGGTTTCAATCGGCATAGCCACCGTATTGGCCAAATCCTCGGCATTGGCACCTGGATAGGAGCAACTGACAGAGACTGTCGGCGGCGTAATTTCCGGGTACTGCGTAATCGGCAGGGATTCGATGGCCAGCAAGCCGACAATCGACATCACGATGGCGATTACGACGGCGAAGCGTGGGCGATTGATAAAAACGCGTGAAAAGATGGACTTATTGGGAAGATCTTTGACGGCCTGGCGCGTAATCTGCGCTTCCTTCGCCTCGATCTCCTCCAGTGTCATCACATGGGGCTCTTCTGCCATGGCAGACTCCTTTCGCAGGCTCACTTGGCGGTCTTAATGACGCTAACAGGTGCGCCGGGACGGACGTTGACCACGCCTTCGACAATGACTTCGTCGTTATCGGCAAGGCCGGCGGTCACGGCCACGAGGCCTTCGGCTTCGGTGCCGAGCTTCACGTCACGGGCTTCCGCCTTACCGTTGACCAAGACGTAGACGAAGTCACCCTTGGCGTTCGACAGCACGGCAGTCGCGGGAATCGTCAGCACCTTTTTGGGGTTGGCATCAGACAGGAGCACGGTTACATAGGCATTGGACAGCAGCAGCTGTTCGGGGTTGGCAAAGCTGTAACGCACAGGCACCGAAGCGGTGGCCGAGCTCATTTCGTTGCTCACAAAGTCGATTTTACCCTTATGAGAATAAATCGAGCCGTCTGCGAGCTGCAAGCGCGCAGTTACCAGCTGGTCGCTGGCGGAAACATCAGCTGCACCAACACCGTCCATCCTGCGGGCACCGCGGATGTACTCCTTATCGGGCACGGAGAAGACCACGCGCACGGGGTCTGTCTGGACAATACGGGCGAGCGATGTCATGGCGGGCGACACATAATCGCCCTTCTTCAGCAGGGAGGCACCAATTCGGCCGGAGATGGGTGCCGTAATACGGGTGTACCCGAGATTAATTTCGGCGCTGGCAAGATCAGCCTCGCACTGAGCGATTTGGGCACGAGATTCCAGCATATCAGCATAGGCCTTATCGACTTCCGCCTCGGTGACGGAGCGCTTGTCCACCTTGGAGATACGAGCATAGTAACGATCCGCATTCTCACTGGCAGCTTTAGCGCGGTCGAGAGCAGCTTTAGCCTGGGCGACCCGGGCTTTATAAACTGCCGGATCGATGAGGAAGAGCAAATCGCCGGCCTTGACCGATGCACCTTCTTTAAAGGCGACTTCAGCAATTGTGCCAGAAATCTGCGCACGAAGATCCGTCGCCTCAATGGGCTCGACATGGCCCATGAAGCGACGCGGGGGATTCAGTTCCCGGAGTTTCACCATCGCCGTTTCTACCGTCGGAGGGCGGGCATGGCGCGCCTGAGCCTCAGCCTCGGCACGCTGTGCGGCTGCTTTATCCGCATTCGCGCGGATATACAGAGAAGATGCCAGCCAGCCGAGCCCGAAGGACACGGCGACGCAAAGCAACGTTGCAATGATACTGCCAACAACACTGCGGGCTTCTCTGGCAGAAGAAGCGGTCGGATGGGATTCACTCATTTTATTTTTCCTTAACAACACTCGCAAGAACAGCATCCAAGCCTGCGGAAATCGTGGAGGCTACGTCAATGGGACGCTTCGCGAGCCAAGCCACACGGAAGGGACCAAAAAACACCGACAGCAACAGGGTGGCCACCTGCTCGTCATCTAATGGTGTTTCAATCTCGCCCAGCGCACGCAGGCGGGCAACACAGCACGTCAGACCGTCAAACACATAGCTGTAATGCGACCACTGCAGCTTCTTGTTGATACGGTCCTTCAGCGCGTCACTCCATTCCACGCGGCTCAGGGCAAAAAGCATAAACTGGCGGCGTTCGCGGTTCGATGTCACCGCTGTCACCCAGCCCATCATCGTCTCCTTTAAATCAGCGGGCGTCAGGATGGACTTCTGATTGGCCAACGGATCATACGACTCATGCTCGCGGCGAATCAGCTCTGCCAGAAGGTCTTCTTTGGACTTAAAGTGCCAAAAAACCGCGCCCTTTGTCAGATGGATGCGGGCAGCGATGTCGTTAAACGTGGTCAACGCGTAACCACGTTTGGAGAAACACTCCAATGCAACACGAACAATTGCATTGCGCGTCTCCAATGCGTCTTCTTTACTGCGTCTCATTATAATTCCCTCTCTTGTTATAACTGCGGCATCGATTGCGTACTGTACGCAGGATGTCGAACGAAACAGAAAATAGTATACAGCCTAATGTGTTAAAGAGCAACAAAATCCTGATGGAATGCGAAACACAGCCATCCCAATCCGTCCGATTCTCATATACGAATATTATCCAAAAGATTTACCGATTGATTATTAACAAATCTTTTATACTTTACATACCCAGCAAGCTAAATTTATCATCCGCCAGCCTAATCATTTAGCAAAACTAACAAAAATCTTACAGATTCATTTTTAGGTTTATTTTGACTTTTGGGTGTTTTTTTTGAACAATTTGAAACATTCCGCATGAATCGACACCTGCGTGGCAGACCTGCGCGGCGAAGCATCCGCCTACCCCCTTCCGTGTTCACTGGACAGCGGGGGCGAAAATCCAAAAAAATCCCGCGAGAACTATCCGCGGGATAGCAGGATCGACAGCCATCAGAGGTCACTGGGGAGACGGTCGGCCGACGGGGGTTCCTCCTTCGGCGGGGCAGAAATTCGATTCATGGCCGCGCGTGCTGCGACGACCTGGAAGAAGATAAACGCCGAGAAAAAAGCAGCAATTACAAGCACAACAAAGACTGGATGCGTTCCCCACAACGATTTCAGCCACGCAATGACCGGAGCATAGAGTTTAGGCATAAAAAAGACCACCAACGAACTCTGAAATGCACACGAAAGGGCTGAAAACAGCGCGTACTGTCCGAAATGGACTTTCAGCATTCCAGCCGCAAGCAGTGCGGGCGTACGGATACCAGGCGTGAAACGGATGACAAACATAGTTTTGCCGAGATGGCGGTCAAAAAAGCGTCCGCAGGCCTCAATCTGAGCCTGATGGGTCTGCACCCAACGCAGTTTCGCCACATAGCGCATCGCGAACCTGACCGGCAGATACATCAAAATATCACCAACAAAAACGCCCCAAAATGTACTGTGCCAGGCCACCGTCAGCCCCAGAATGCCTTCCGAAATCAGCGGCGGCACAATCGTCCAACAGACCACGTTTTCAAAGAAAAATGTCGCCACCGCCGTTGTCCAGCCCTGAATCCAGGGATATTCACAGGACGTACGAATGGTCTCAACCATCGCATCGAGGTTAAGGCCGGCGAACAGCATCATCACGGTATCAGTCATAATTCAGTATCTTTCGGAAACTTATCCGCAGGAATTCCAAGATAGTGTCCGATATCTTCGGCCACCATAGCAAAGACCGGAGCTGCGACACTGCCGCCCATCCGATAAAGACCCTTGGGTTTCTCTATTGTAACAAGAATTGCGAGCTGTGGGGCGGTTGCCGGATAAATTCCCACAAAAGAAGCGTTATAATCGCTATGATTGTATGCACCATTGATTGGGATTTGGCCAGTCCCCGTCTTACCTGCAACGCTGTAACTGCGCAGAGTTGCGCGCCTAGCCGTACCGCCGACACTTCTATCAGTAACATACGACAGCATCTCCAGCACCTTAGCACTGGTGCGGGCAGAGATAGGGCGGCCGAGCATTTTCGGATAGTTGATACTATCCACCTGCCCATCATGGGTACGTATTTCGCGCAGAATCGTGGGTTGCATCCGCTTACCGCCGTTGGCGATAGTAGCAAACGCATTACAGAGCTGCACCGCTGTCACCGAGATACTTTGCCCAATCGGCACGCGCGTCGGCGTCAGTTTGTCCCACTTTGAATAATGGCGCAAAATCCCCGTTTCCTCACCGACCAGCTCAATACCCGTTTTCTGTCCGAACCCCATAGCCCGAAAGGCCCGCCACAGCAGCTCATTACTGTTTCCGACCCCAAGGGACGGGCGCGGTTCGGCCATACGCAAACCAATCATCGCCGAAGCGATATTCGAAGACCTAGCGAGCACCTCCCAGGGTTTAATTTTTCCGTAGGCATGATCGCGCAACGGCTTGCCCGCGTAGTACCACACCCCACTATTACCAACATCAAACACCGTATTCTCGTTAATCACCCCATACTGAACAGCCATCGCCACGGTCACCGCCTTCATCACCGACCCTGGCTCATAGTTGCGCGATACAGCAATATTTTTCCAGCTGTCAGCTGGATACGTGTTGTAATCCTGAGGATTGAACCCCGGCAGCGTGGCCATGCCCAGAATCTCGCCAGTATGAATCTGCTGAACAATAATAATCCCCGACGAAGCCTGAAACTTTTCCAACGCCTTCGACAGAGCCGATTCAATGATATACTGCACAGTATTGTCAATGGTCAGCACCACATCGTGGCCATGCTCAGCGGGAGTCTCTTCCAAACGGCGGTCGCGGATTTCACGGCGGCGCGCATCGACCATCGTCGTAATCTCCCCATTCTTGCCTGTCAGGATGCTATTAAACTCCTGCTCAATGCCGTAAACCCCGACACCGTCATTGTTGATATACCCAAGCACGTGGCCCAGGCGCGCTCCGTTAGGATGTGAGCGTACGGCCAGCGGTTCGCGGAAGCTCAGCCCCGCCAGACGCGACCCTTTGGGCGCATTGGCCGATGTACGCTTCTCAAGCTCCTCCAGTACGCGGTCATTCGACACCTCACAAAGCTTAGTCGTATAGGTGCGCCGCCCCTTCCAGGAGTGCTCGCCGTTCAGCGCATCCAATACCTTCTCCTCACTCACCCCCAATAGCTTAGAAACCTCATACGGCAGCGCTGCACGCTCTTCCGGTGTCAGCCGCTGCAGCTTCGGATCACGCTGATCCAAACGGATAACGCGCCCCGACATACTCTCAGCAAGCACCTCACCGTTGCGATCCAAAATGCGCCCACGCAGCCCCAACAACGTATACCGCGATGTATACCGCTTCATCACATCGGCACTCTCATCTGGCGCTTCCACCACATGCAGCTTCACCAGACGGGCTCCCACCAGCCCAAACAACCCCAAAACCCCCAGCACAATCGCCACAATCCAGCGATAGGCAATCCGCCGCTCGCGTGAATCCATTGTATTGCGAGAACCCATCCGTACACTCCCTGCCCGTTTACTTCGGACCATTGATAAAACAGAAAGGCAGTCCGCAGCGCCCCGCGCTTCTGGACTGCCCGCGGCCTGTCGTCAGCAAACAATCAGCGGCGGCGAGACCGCCCGCGGTGTCCAGAGGCCGATGCTGTACGGACAGTTTCCGATGCTTCCCGACGGGCATCAGCCAGTTCCTGCATACGCGCCTGCAACTGATGCGACACCAGCATACGACCATCTGCCTCGACGCGCACACTACGTTCTGGCGGCGCATAATTCAGAACAAGTCCATTGCGTGCAATCGCTTCATCCAGTCGATGCGGCTCCGTCAAACGATTCCACTCAGCAGTCTGACGGCGAACCGACGACTGCTGCGCCAGCTGGCGGTTCTCCAGCTGACGGATTTGTGTGGCAATCTGATTATTGCTCGAGAGCAATAAACTATACGCCACCCACGGCAGGACCGCAACAGCAAACAACATCCAAAGACAGCAATTCGCCGCCTTAAAATGTGCTTTTCTGCGCCGATTCTGACGAGTCATAACATCCCCCTTAAACGTCTTCCGATATCCTGCGAACCGCCCGGAGCTTTGCACTCCGCGCCCGCGGATTAACTTCCAATTCCTCGGGCTGTCCCTCGACAGCCTTTCTCAAAACCAATTCAGTGCGTGGCAACAGCCCGTGCCATTCACTCCCGCCCTGCTGCAACGACACATCGCGTCCACAATGGTCACGAAACGTCTGCTTGACAATGCGATCCGTGATGCTCTCAAATGTCAAAATCGCCATCCGCCCGCCCGGCTTCAGCAGACGGATACCCGCCTCCAGCGCCCGGCGCAAATCGCCGACCTCGTCATTCACCGCCATACGCAGCGCTTGAAACACACGCGTCGCCGGATTGCGCCCCTTCGTATGGGCCGTCCCGACCGCACGCGCCACGCAGTCCACCAACTGAAGCGTCCGCGTAAAAGGCTCTTTCCTCCGCTCGCGGTCAATCGCACGGGCAATCGCCCCCGCACGCTTCTCATCGCCCAATTCGCGAAACAGACGCGTCATCTCATCCACGCTCAGCCGCGCCACCAAATCCGCCGCCGTCTCACCCGCATCATTGCGCATCCGCATATCCAACGGACCGTCACAGCGAAATGAAAACCCTCGCTCAGGTGTATCCAGCTGATCACTGCTCACACCCAAGTCCAGCAAAATCGCATCCACAGACCCAAAGCCGTTTTCCTCAGCCAGACGGCCGATATCTCCGTGAGCCCCGTGCACCAGCGTATGTGTACCAGGAATACCATCGCGCTTCAGATTGTTTCCCGCACGGACCAACGCCTCGCCATCACGGTCAATCCCCAACAACCGACCCGTCGGCCCCGCTAGACGCATCACCGCCGAGGCATGCCCCGCCTGCCCCAGCGTGCCATCAATATAAACACACCCAGGCTGAGGATCCAACGCAGCAACCGTTTCCTTAAGCAACACAGGAATATGCATTTCTCTCAGACTTCCTCGCCTTTAGAACTCGATTGCCGCCAGCGCGGCACCCAACGCCGCCTGATCCACGTCGCCCACTGGCGCACGCTTCTCCGCAGCCCAAATCTCGCCGTACGCAACGGCACCAATAAACACCGCCTTCGCCTGAATCTCGGCAAACTTCAGTAAGCGCTCGCTGATACGGATACGCCCCTGAACATCCAGCGGCAACTGCTCAGAGTTCTCGCCGATAACACTCAGCACCCGAGCCACAGCAGGATCAGACAGACGGCGCGATTTCAGCTTATCCAGTAACCCCTGCATCAACTCCGCCGGCATCAGCCGAAGACACCGATTGTTAGGGTCCGCCATAACAAAGACATACGACGGACGCCCCATCGCATCGCGCCAAGAAGAAGGAATCGTCAGACGGCGCTTCGGGTCCAAAGAATGCTCCGCGCTGCCGGAAAAAACGGCACCGCCCGAAGCCTTCTGATTCACGCTGTCATTCGCATCCACTTCTTTGACCTTTTGTGACACTATTAAACACTTTCCCCCACACCTCCGTCAAGTCTTATTTTTTCAATGCATTAAAATGAACCTTTTGTATACACGGTCAGTTCCGCACCCCCCAACATTCGCGCACTTTTCACCTCCAAAACACCTCTGTGTCACAACATATCAGCCCCCCTTCCCCGTTCCTCCGTCTCCACCCCCATCCCCCGTGACACCCTCCCCCACCCTACGCCCCCACCTGCGTTGTCATCTGCGAACAACAACGACAACGTTCGCCGACGTTCGGTCCATCTCTCGCCCCAGATTTATGTGAAGACACAACATCCTCAACTAAACAAATTTATCAATGGATCCCGATAGAATAAAGAATAGATACTACGTAGTATAGATTATGTATACTATATAGTATCGAAACTATATACTATATAGTATCAATAGTGAATACTATGTAGCATCACATACATATACTATATAGTATCACTAATAGATACTATGTAGTATCACATCAATATACTCTATAGTATACAGTGTCAAACCCATCTAAAAAATCTCCCAACGCGGAAGGCTTCCTCCTGTGACATCATCGTAATTATTTGAAATTTTGAAGATAGCTGCGGGGATATGCCTTGACTTTAGTGAGTTCACGCCCAATACTAGACGCCTTACGGAACATTCCCCACCTACCGTCCAGCGCCGCCCCCCTCTTCCTAAAAGTCTGTAGAGGTATAGATGCGAAAGGCGAAAAAAGTGAAAGAAATGGGAAGAAACGAGTCTTTTGAAGGCGTGCAGTGGCCCTGCATAACTGAAAAAGCCGAAGTTTATGCACGTTTAAGGCGCTTTTTGCAGCTCGTAGATATACTCCTACAGGCTCCTAGAAGCCTGTTGACGCAGGCATCCCTGAGATACTCCAAAACACGCCACCAGGCAACAGAAACTCGCCCGTATTTAAAATCCAAATTCCCAAAACTGCCACACTCACCGAAAAATGTCACTACACACAAATTTGGACTTGACTTAAAGCTAAAAGTCACCCTTACACACAGAGGCTGTCTTTCACTTCAGAGATCCAACCGACCTCTGAAATGAAGTCGTATTAGACACAATACACACCCCACCAGATATTAAAAGCCCCCGCAGAAAGCGGGGGCTTTTAATATCTGGGAGGGGGGAACTGCGGCGGAGGCCGGAGATTACCGACCTTCGCGCACGGAGCGCCAGAGATCCTGGAGTCGCTGGATAGCGGCATAGGGGTCCTCGGCATGGCAGACGGCGCGGACGACGGAAAAATTGATAGCGCCAGCACGAAGGACCTCAGGGAGGCGTTTCTCATCGATGCCGCCGATGGCGACGGTGGGCCAGGGGGAGTTTTGGACGATACGTCCAGCTTCGACAGGGCCGAGGGTTGGATCGGGGATATCCTTAGTGGGAGTAGTATAGACGGGTCCTACGCCGGCGTAGTCGGGCATCACCGCTTTTGCCGCCTCCATTTGGGCATAGGAATGGGTAGAAAGTCCGAAGATGCGCAGGGAGGGGAAGCGTTTGCGGGCTTCGGGGATGGGCATATCGCCCTGCCCCAGATGTACGCCATCGGCTTCGGCCTCTACGGCGATTTCGGGATCGTCATTGACGATGAAGTTGGTGGAGGTGCCGCGAGTGATGGCGCGCAGAGCTTTGGCTTTTTCAACAATCGAAGCACGGTCGGTGTGTTTCATGCGCAGTTGGATATAGCGCAGATTGGCGCGTACCGCCGCTTCCGCAACAGCCTCATAAGACGTTATGGGGTTGGTGATGACGAGGTACAGACCAAAGGGAGACAGGGATTCCATAGGCAGTGAATAATGAATAGTTGACAGTGAACAGTTTCGGGTGGGCTGCGCCTACACGGGTTCTTTTAATCCGATTTAAGCAAAACGGGGACCGCCGAAGCGGTCCCCGTAGGAAGCAATCGCAGGATTACTTGGTGGGGGTGCCGAGTTCGGCAGCGATGAGGTCGGCAACCTTTTTGCCAGACTTGAGCATACCGCCGAAGATGGGGCCCATGCGGAAGCCGCCCTGTACATTGTTGGCGGCCATGCCAGAGGCATAGAGGCCGGGGTGCAGGCACTTGGTGTTGATAACGGTGGTACGTTCGCCGTCTTCCATCCACATTGGCTTTTCGCCCATGATGCCGCCAGTCGGGGAATCGACCTTCATGCCGGCCTTGTCGACAAGTTTGTGGACGATTTCAGAGGGGTGGCCTGTGCCGTCGAGGACCGCGCGGCAGGTCACGACCACGGGGTCGACGTGCATTTCGAGGCGGCGGACGGGATTCCAGTTCACGACGAGGCCGCAGACACGATCATCATGAACGCAGATATCTTCGACGCACATGGCATTGAAGATGACTGCACCGGCTTTGCGGGCCCCGAAGATGAGGCCAGAGGCCATTTCGACGGAGTCAAGGGTGTGGTATCCATTGCCCATGTCGACCGTGGCGATATTGAATGCGTGGAGGATTGCAGCGGCATCGTCCTGTACGACGACTTCGTTAAAGAGCATACCGCCGCCCCAGGTGCCGCCGCCGGGAGCGAGCTTGCTCTCGAACATGGCAACTTTGTAACCGGCATCCGCCAGATATTTTGCCGCGACCAATCCCGAGGGGCCTGCGCCGACAATGCCGACATCTACCGCCAGGTGGTCTTCAAATTTCTTAAAAAACGAACGCACAATGGCGCCCGAGATTGTTTCTTCCATCACCGTGCTCATAGTTTTCCTTTCTGTGAAAGAGAGAGGTTTGCCGTCCGTCGGTTGTTCCGAACGGCTAAAAGGGTCTCGGCAAATTGGGCAGAGGCCCCAAAATCAATATCCGTTCAAGCGATTATTTGGCGGTCGGCACATCTGGATGTGCTGGAGCGGGTTCGCAATGGTCGAATAGCCAAGTCGACAGATAGCGGTCGCCGCCGTCGGGTAGGATTACAGCAATGCGCTTGCCTTTGTAGGCAACATCACGTGCCAGCGTCCGGGCGGCATGCAGAGCTGCGCCGGCCGAAATGCCGACCAGCAAGCCTTCGGTGCGGGCCGCTTCAATAGCTGCAGCACCAGCATCCTCGGCGGAAACGGTCATGATTTTGGTGACCAGCGAGCGGTCCAAGTTTTTCGGAACAAAGTTCGCGCCGATGCCCTGAAGCTTGTGGGGACCTGCCTTGCCGGTGCTCAGTAGGGGCGAAGTGTCGGGTTCGACTGCAACGATTTCGGTCTTAGGATTGGCCTTCAGCAGGGTGCGGGCGACACCCGAGAGCGTTCCGCCGGTGCCGACTCCGGCCACTAGTACATCCACGCGTCCGTCCATATCCTTCAGAAGCTCAAGGGCGGTAGTTTTGCTGTGCACCTCGGGATTGGCGGGGTTCTCGAACTGCTGGGGAATGATACTATTGGGGTGGGCGGCATGCATTTTTTCAGCCATTTTCACGGCACCGACCATCCCCTCGGCACCAGGGGTCAGAATAATGTGGGCACCATAGGCGGAAACGAGTTTACGGCGTTCGATGCTCATGGTCTCGGGCATCGTAAGGATGAGTTTGTATCCCTTGACGGCGGCGACCAGCGCAAGTCCAATGCCAGTATTGCCGCTGGTAGGTTCAATAATCATCCCGCCGGGCTTCAGCGAACCGTCGCGTTCTGCCGCTTCAATCATCGCCAGCGCAACTCGATCTTTGACACTTCCGCCAGGATTGAAAAATTCCACTTTGGCAAAGAGATCGCCTTTGCCGCCTTCGTTAAAACGGTTCAGTCGGACCAACGGCGTATTGCCGATAGCTGCGAGCATCGAATTGTACAGTGCCATGTGCCTACTCCTATGCGTAGCGATATGCCGGCTGACTTAACCGGCGCCTTCCATAGAGCCCAAGCCGTGCTTGGGTCCTTTGGAGAATATATGATACCCCGTCCGGGGGGATTGCATCAAGTATTTTCTTCAAAAAACAGTGTTCCGCATCCCCGCCTGCGGACGGTGCGCAGCGTCCCGACGGGATGTCTGCGGTCGGATTTCGGCATCTCCGTCGGATTTTTCGGAAGTCTCCGGGGAGGGACGGGTCCATTCCGGACGCTGTCTGAGCATACGCGTAAAGCGGATGCGCCCTTTGAGCGACAGGTGGTCCCCGTCGTAATATTCATTCTGCACCATAGGCCAGTCACGAAAGTCGAGCACGGTTGCCCCCAGGCTGCGGAGAAACATCCGAAAGTTGTTCAGGCGGCGCTCTGCCGCGGCAGGAACGCCGCGCCGGTAGGCGGAATGGACGGGTGTCAAAACAAAGACCGGACGGATACCGTGCTCCCGGCAGCGGCGGGCCACATCCGCATACAGTTTACGGCAACGAATCTCGGCCTCTGCTTCGGCGGCAGGATCCATTTTTCGGCTGCCGTAATGAAAATCAAGCACAGTTTCAAAGAACGGTTTGTCGGGCTGCGTCTCAAAGAGAGAGACATTCTGCGCTGCGGGGATGGGGCTGACAAAGTTGCAGGTTCTGAAACTGTTGCTCGGTAGGTTCATCCAGTCGCGCACACGCATGGGGAGCTCGGCATAAGGTCAGCAGTGTCGCATAGGGTAGGTGAGCGGAAAAAATCCATAAACTGCATCCAATGCGATTCGGCGAACGCCAATCGGTTGAAGGTGTGGGACGAGAGGGTGAAGAGTGCCGCACACACATTGTCGATACCGGGGCTGCGCCGAAGAAATTTTAGGCGCATCAGCACCAGCCAGAGCTCCAGCGAGTGCCGGGAAAATTTCTGCAGTTCGGGCCATGCTTCTTCCCGCAGGGCCTGCTAGCCGTGCGAATCGGAAATGGAGATGACCCGCGTCTGCGGGCGCAGGGTGCCGCGATAGACATCGATGACATAGCCCAACACCTGGAATGTGTAAAACGAGATGCCAACCAGCAGCATCACCGTCAGCGTATGCGGGTGGACGCGAAACCCGAGGGCACCGAGCAGGAGGATAGCCTGATCCAGAAAGAAGCCAGCGCATTTAAAGTAACCCTAAATGCCCAGATTCACCAGCAGACTCAGGACCAGCACGTTTTTGGCACCGCGTCCGCTGTGCGGGAAGGCGTTCCAGGCAGCGTCCCGCCAATTAGCCAGTAGATGATAAACACAATTGGCAGGAAGAGAAGAAATTCCAGTGAATTGAACAGCAATAACGCCCCCGCGCCGGCCGACAGACAGACCATTCCCCAAGGGGCCGACAAGCGCAGAGTATAACAAAAACGTCACCGATGCGTTTTTGCGACCAGGAAGGCTGGATTATGGTATCTGTAGGGATATATCTACGGGCTACAAAAAACGCCTTAAACATGTATAAACTCCAGCTTTTTCACTCATGCAAGGGTCACTGAACGCCTCCCCAATCCCCGTTTCTGCCCACTTCTTTCACTTTTTTCGCCTTTCGCATCTATACTCCGACAAGCTCCTATGTACCGACGCAGAATGCCTCCTGCGGACCGACGGACGGAAGAACACGTTTTTTCATTTTTTTGCACGCACGAGGTCGGTTGATATGTTATAGTATACATTTTTTGTTCGCCGCAGTGAGCGTTAAAGGAGTTTTACGCAATGGCACTTTTCTCTGATCTTGGGCTACCTCAGCCCCTTCTTCAGGCCGTCGAAGGCCTTGGATTTTCCGAACCCATGCCCATTCAGGAGCAGGCGATTCCCGCCCTACTGGCCGATCCCGTCCCGGACTGCATCGCACTGGCGGCCACTGGCACGGGCAAGACCTGTGCCTATGGACTCCCGTTACTGGCCCACACCGACGGCGACGAAAAATGTGTCCAGTCGCTAATTCTGGCCCCGACCCGCGAGCTGTGTCTGCAGGTGGGCGAGGAGCTGGCCCGTTTTGCGAAGTTTCTTCCCGAAATCAAAGTGACGGCCTGCTATGGTGGCGCACCGATTAACCAGCAAATCACAAAACTCGCCCGCGGCGCGCAGGTCGTGGTGGCGACCCCAGGACGTCTCTGCGACCTGATGGAGCGCGAGGCCATCGACCTGAGCACCGTGCGCACCTGCATCCTGGACGAAGCGGACGAGATGCTGAACCTCGGTTTCCGTGAGGAACTCTCCTTCATTCTCGAAGAGGTGCCCGAAGAGGCGGCCACGTGGATGTTTTCCGCCACAATGCCCCCAGAAGTAGACGGTATTGCGAAGCACCGTCTGCACGACCCGCTCGAAATCACCGTCGGCGAAAAGAATGTGACGCAGGCCAATATTGCCCACCACGCCTATGCCGTGGCCGAGCACAACCGCTACAACGCCCTGCGCCGCGTGATTGACTTCGTGCCAGAAATGTACGGCCTCGTCTTCTGCCGCACCCGCATGGATACCCAGCGCCTCAGCGAATCGCTCATGCACGATGGTGTCTACGCCGAAGCCCTCCATGGCGACCTCTCTCAAGCGCAGCGCGAAAGCGTCATGCGCAAATTCCGCGAGAAAGCCGTCCGCATCCTGGTGGCCACCGATGTCGCGGCGCGCGGTCTGGATATGGACGATATCACCCACGTTATCCACTACCAGCTACCCGACGAGCCAGCCGTCTACACCCACCGTAGCGGACGCACCGCCCGCGCCGGAAAAAGCGGCGTCTCCATCGCCCTCGTGACCCCACGCGAAAAGGGCCGCCTGCGCCTTATCGAGCGCATCTGCGGCATGCGCTTTGAACAGCGTTCCATCCCGACTGCCGACGAAGTGCGCCAGAAACACGTCTTCTGGATGGCCGAACAGGTCCGCGCAACGGAAGAAATCAATCCAGCCATTTCCGAACTCCTGCCCGCCGTGGCCCCCATCATCTCTGGTCTCACTGCCGAACAAGTCCTCGCCCGCGTGCTGCAGATGCGCCTCTCCGGGCTGATGGAAGCCTATGAAGAGGTAAAGGACGATATCAACCTGGGGGAAACCCTCTCCCGAACCGAACGCGACGAGGCCTTCGGTCCCCGCCAGCGCATCATGGTGCACGTGGGCCGCCTCGACCGTCTGCGCGAAGGCGCCATCGTTCGCCTGGCTTGCGAACTGGCAGGCGTAAAATCGTCCGATATCGGCGCCATCGACATCAAGCGCGAATTCGCCTTCTTCGACGTGAAGGCCGAATACGGCCGCCGCGTGCTGTCCGCCATGGAACGCGCCGAATTTGACGGCCGCCCGCTGGCACCAAAGTTCGTCGACCCGGCCGAAGATTTGCACAGCTCCCGCAAGGGCGGTGGTAAAAAATTCTTCGGCAAAAAGCCCTTCGGCAAAAAACGCTTTGACCGCGACGACCGCGGGGACCGCCGCGAACGCGGCTCCTTCCGCAAGGGCGGCAAGCCCGAATTCAAAGGCCGCCGCGAAGGCCGTTCCACCCGCCGGGAGCACGCATGAGCATCTTCGAAAAACTAAATCCCAATCTGCAGCGCGCCATTGCTGACAAGGGCTACGAAACCCCTTCGCCCATCCAGAGCAAGGCCATCGGTCCAATTCTCGAAGGCCGCGATGTGATGGGTTGCGCCCAAACCG
>SAMEA104404097__coassemble_1295_pt1 | contig 21151 bp, 14 predicted proteins | sample SAMEA104404097__metabat2_high_PE_096 | metagenome-assembled genome bin SAMEA104404097 (sample SAMEA104404097) | Balaenoptera acutorostrata | reverse complement strand
CGGTAGGCCTTCGGCCTCTCATTTCTTTTAAGGCGGGCTAGCGCCCTTGCGGGGGTGTGCGGGGTGTGCTGTGTGCCGCGTGGCCCGCTGACGCGGGGGCGGCTAAGGCCGCTCGGTAGGCCTTCGGCCTCTCATTTCTTTTAAGGCGGGCTAGCGCCCTTGCGGGGGCTGTGCGGGGTGTGCTGTGTGCCGCGTGGCCCGCTGCGCGGGGGCGGCTAAGGCCGCTCGGTAGGCCTTCGGCCTCTCATTTCTTTTAAGGCGGGCTAGCGCCCTTGCGGGGGTGTGCGGGGTGTGCTGTGTGCCGCGTGGTCCGCTGGCGTGGTGGAGGTATTGCGATGCGTACGATGGGGGATGAGGGGGGGACGAAGGGGTATATTTCTCTGTTTGAGGGATTTTTGACGTATGGAGGGATGTCTGTATGGGATGATGAAGACGTTGGTGGTTGGGTTGGATAATGAGTATGTTGCTCAGGGGATTGGGTTTATTGTTTATATGGCGAATAAATTGCATAAGCGTGGGGTGCCGGTAATTTTGCCTTCAGGGGGGCATGCGAATGTATCGGCGGCGCTGTCGGGGCAGCGTAATGAGGATGGTTCGGAGCGTTATGCTGAGCTGGAGTCGATTGGTGACTGGCAGGAAAAATGGTTGCGAAGTTTCGCGAGGGATTTGGTGACAGTTTGTAGAACAAAAAAAGGCAATGGATCGTGGGTGGGGTTGTATTGTGTAGGATGCAGGGGTGGGGCGGGGTGTTTTTTATGTGTGGTTTGGGTGGGGAGTGTGGTAGTTTAGTGGTGAGCGGGTGATGGACCGGCGGGATGTCGGCATTGGCTGCGGAGGATTGATGAAGATGAAAACGTTGTTGATGTTGTTTCTTTTGGTGGTATCGGTGGGGCTGATGGCGGCGCCGGAGGACTGTTTGCGGATTATTTCGTACAATATCCGTGACGGGTTTGATCCGCGGCCGTCCCAAACGGAGGCGACGCGTACGACTCAGGGAAATTACAACAATTTTGTGGCGTTTATGAAGGAGCAGCAGCCGGACATTCTCTGTCTTCAGGAACTGTGCATGACGCAGGGGATTCGTTTTACGGAGCAGAAGCTGAAGGAGCTGGCGGCGAAGTATGGGCATTCGTATAGTGTGTTTCTGCCGATAGCTTACGGGTTGGGGGTTACATCGAGGTATCCGATTGAGGTGGTGGAGAAGCATCCGCAGGACGGTTTCGCACATGGGTATTTGTATGTGAAGATCTGTGGATTGAATGTGATTGTGACGCATTTGGCGCCTCAGGGGTATCTGCGCCGGCAGCCGGAGGCGGATATGCTTGCATCGCTTGTGAGGGACAAGGGGCTGAAGCGCTGTTTGGTGATGGGGGATTTTAATGCGCGTTCGCCGTATGATGCGGAGGTGTTGAAGGGGAAGGGCATTAAGCCGGATATGAAGGAGGCGAAGTATGCGGATGCGCTGGATAAGAATGATTATTCGGTGGTGGCGAAGTTTCTTGCGGTGCCGATGGTGGATACGCTGAGGTTGTATGTGCCGGCGGAGAAGCGGATGACGTGTCCTGCGCACAAGGATCTCGGGAAGAACGGCGAGCGGATTGACTACATTATGGCGACGCCAGATTTGTTGCCGTATTTGAAGGCGGGGCGGATTTGGAATGATGTGCCGTTTCGTATGAATTCGGATCATGCGCCTCAGCAGTTGGATTTGAAGTTGGAGGTTTTGGGACGATAGTTTTTTTATATTGGGAGGGGCGGGCGGCTGTTTGATTTTGGTGGCGGTTTTGTTGTATGGAGTACGCAGGCTGCGCGGGTGGTAGGCGTAAAAGGGCTATTTTTTGGGTATGAGTGCTGTTATTTTAATGGATTACAGGGTTTATTGGCGAATGTGTGCGTTTGCTTGACGCTTTTGTTAGAATAGGGGTGTAAGAAAAGGATGGGAGAGAATCCGTCCCGTTCGACTCGCTAGATTGAAAGGAGTGCGACGCGTGGAACCTGAACCTAAGAAGCCGTATCCTCGGATTGAGGCAGACTGCTGCAAGAGTTGCGGCCGTTGCGTGGCGGCATGTCCTAAAGGCTGTCTGAGCATTTCCGAAGAATACAACCGTTACGGTGTGAAGCCTGTGCGCTATAAAGGCGAGGGTTGCATTGGTTGCGGTATGTGTTATTACAACTGCCCTGAGCCGTATGCGCTCCATATCGAGAAACCGGATTCCGTGCGTAAGCCGGCACCGGCACCGGAGGGGGATGCGAAATGACGAAGTTTGTAAAAGGCAATGAGGCGGTGGTCATCGGCGCGCTGTATGCTGGTGCGGAGGGGTATTTTGGTTATCCTATCACGCCTGCATCTGAGGTGGCTCATAAGGCTTCGGAGTATTTCCCTGCGACGGGCCGTGTATTTGTGCAGGGTGAGAGTGAGGATGCGGTAGCGTACATGTTGTATGGTGCCGCATCGGCTGGCTGCCGTGCGCTGACGGCGACATCGGGTCCTGGTTTTTCGCTGATGCAGGAGGGGCTTTCCTACATGGCGGCGACGGATATTCCTACGGTGATTGTGGATGTGATGCGCGCTGGTCCGGGTTTGGGTAACGTTTATCCGGAGCAGGCGGACTACAATCAGGTGGTTAAGGGGGGCGGTCACGGTTCGTATCGTTGCATTGTGCTGGCTCCGGGGAATGTTCAGGAGATGTGCGATTTGACGATGCTGGCCTTTGAGAAGGCGTTTGAATATCGTACGCCGGCGATTGTGCTGACGGATGGTCAGTTGGGGCAGATGATGGAACCGTTGCGCCTGCCGAAGAAGGAGGCGGGTCCTGTGGATACGAAGGCTTGGGCCTGTCAGGGCACGGCTGAGACGCGCCGCAATCTGCTGACATCGATTTATCTGGATGCTCCTGGTCAGGAAGCGATGAATGTGCATTTGCAGGAAAAATACGCGAAGATGGATGCTGAATTCCAGCGTGCGGAAACCTACCGCTGCGAGGATGCGGATGTCATCTTGATGGCGTACGGATCGAGTTCGCGCGTGGCCCGCAGTGCGGTTGATGATTTGCGCAAGGAAGGGATTAAGGCTGGTCTTTTCCGTCCGATTACGCTTTCGCCGTTCCCGCTGGAGCCGTTGCGTCCCTTTGTGGACCGCAAGCTGATTACGGTGGAGATGAGTGCCGGGCAGTTTCGTGACGATGTGGTTTTGCATCTGGCGAAGGCTGGGTTGCTGAAGCAGGAGATTGGCTTGATTCACCGGATGGGCGGCATGCTGATTCCTGTGAAAGACATTGTTGCAGCGGTGAAGGAGGCTCTGTAATGGCTACGCTCGAAACCAAGGGCATGTTTCCCATTTTTAGCCGTTCTGGCTCCGAATCGCGCACTACGCACTATTGCGCTGGCTGCGGTCATGGTATTATCCACAAACTGCTTTCTGAAGCTTACACTGAGTTGGGGCTTCAGGACCGTACGGTCATTGTGAATCCTATTGGCTGCGCGGTGTTTGGTTATTACTACTGGGACGTGGGCGGCGTGAGTGCTGGTCACGGGCAGGCCCCCTCGATGGCGACTGCCATTAGCCGTCTGCGCGACAAGGCTATCACTGTTTCCTATCAGGGTGATGGTGACTTGGCTGCTATCGGTCTGAGTCATACGTTGCACGCTGCGGGGCGTGGTGAACACATGGCCGTGTTCTTTGTGAATAACTCTATTTATGGTATGACTGGCGGGCAGATGGCTCCCACTACGCTGATTGGTCAGAAGACGACGACTTCGCCGCTCGGCCGCAATCCCGAAACGGATGGTATGCCTATTCACATGGCGGAACTGATTAATCAGATGACGCTGCCGGTGTATATTGAACGTGTTTCCGTGGCGGATACTAAGCGCATTATGCAGGCCAAGAAGGCTATTCGCAAGGCGCTCGAAATTCAGCGCGACCGCAAGGGTTACGCTTTTGTTGAAATTCTCTCTCCCTGCCCCACTTCGTGTGGCAAGGCTCCGCTCGATGCTGCCAAGTTTGTCATCGAACAGATGGAAAAGGAGTATCCGCTCGGTTGCTTGCGCGATACGAGTAAGGATGCCCCTGTGCGTCCCGAGCCCAAGCCGTGGGTCAACCTGGCTGAGTTCTTCGGCGACGACGGTTCTGAAGATGCCCGCCCCGAGAGCGGCGAAGTGCGCGAGCGTCACTTTAAGTTCACGGGGTTTGGTGGACAGGGCATCCTGTCCCTGGGCTTGGTGGTGGCTGATGCTGCCCGCGCTTTGGGTTTGGAGACGACGTGGCTGCCTTCGTACGGACCCGAGCAGCGCGGTGGTGATGCGCAGTGTACGGTGGTCACCTCCACCCACACGATTGGTGCGCCGGCGGTGGATCACCCCGACATGCTGGTGGTGATGAACCAGGCTGCCTGTCGCAAACACTTGCATACGGTGCGTCCTGGTGGACTGGCTCTCATTGATGCCACGGTTCATGTGGACCCGAAGGAAATCCCCGAAGGTGTTCGCGTGGTGCAGATTCCGGCGATTGACATTGCGACGGCCAACGAAGTGCCGAAGGCCTCCAATGTCGCTATGCTCGGCGGCTTGATTGCTCTTGATGCGCTTGGCATTCCTGAGCAGGTGGTCATTGAAGCGCTGGAACGCTCCTTTGCCAAGAAGCCGAAACTGATTCCGCTCAATCTGAAGATTTTGCGTGCTTCGATTGATTACTGCCGTCATCACGGCCTCACTGGCGAACTGCCCTAAGCACGTTCCCCAATAAGGGGGCGGACTCCCCCGCGGAGCCCGCCCTTTTTGCTGTCATACGTTTTACTCTGTTTGTTTACTCCGTTTAAAGGAAACGACCCATGCTCAATATCGTACAGGACATCGACAACCGTGTCGCCATCCGCCATGTGCTCATCAGCGTCTCCGACAAAACCGGTCTGGACACTTTTATTCCCGCCCTTCTCGAAGCCTGCCCTGATGTCACGATTTATTCTACTGGCGGCACCTACAAAGCTATCCAGGGCATGTTGAAGCCCGGTCAGGAAAAGAATCTTGTTGCCGTCTCTGACTACACCGGCCAGCCTGAAATGCAGGGCGGTCTCGTGAAGACGCTTGACTTCAAGATTTACCTCGGCATTCTGTCCGAAACCTACAACGATGCTCACCAGGCCGACATTAAGCGCCTTGATGCTGTGCCGATGGACATGGTGGTGGTCAACCTCTACCCCTTCAAGAACACCGTGGCCATGCCTGGCGTCACCCCGGAACAGGCCCGCACCAACATCGATATCGGCGGTCCCTGCATGGTCCGTGCCTCTGCGAAGAACTACCTCCGCGTCGCCTCTGTCACCGATCCGTCCGACTATGCCCGCCTCGTTGAAGAACTGAAGGCCCAGAACGGCACCCTCGGTCTGGAGACCCGCTTCTATTTGATGAAGAAGTCCTTCTCTCACACTGCTGACTATGACACCGCTATCGCTGCTTTCTTTGCGAAGACGGCTCCCGAAGCGGTGCTCAATACCTATCAGCTGCACTGAGGCTTTGCTGCATTGCTGCACCGAAAAAGGATCCCGCACGGGGTCCTTTTTTTGTGCCCTCGACGTAGTAGATGGAGACTGTCAAGATGGGGTACGGAGCCTTCGAGGACTTACGCCGGCTTCGCCTACGACGACTGGCGGCTTACATTTTGCGGGCGTGGCGGGGGCTCGTGCGGGGCTTTTTTGGGGGGGCGGGGGTAGTCTATTGGTGGGATGGGTGTGTATTCTGTGGTGTTTCATATTTTTTTTGACTGTGGTACAATAGCGTTTCCTTCAAAGAAGTCGGTTCTAAAAAACGACAGAAAGGTTTGTATAACATGATTAAATTAATATCTACTGCACTGCTTGCCTGCGTGATGGCGTTGGGTGCTGTTCGTGCTGAAGTTGCTCCTAAGTCTGACGAATGGATGAAGCAGCATATCGACATGGCTAAGAAGCTTTGTAAGTGTGATCCTTGTACTTGTAAGAAATCTGAGAATGGCACCTGTAAGTGTATGATGCCTAAGGATCACGCTAAGAGGGTTGCTGAGGCTCAGGCGGCCAAGAAGGATATCGCTCAGTTTACGAAGGTTAATGGTAAGGAGTCGAGGCACGCTGCTGAGGCCCGCAAGCTTTGTAAGTGTAAGGTTTGCTCATGCGAGAAGAATGCTCGTGGCTTTTGTAAGTGTATGTTGCCTCCCGCTTCTGACCGTATGCATGCGACTTGGGTTGCTATGGCTAATAATCCCGCTTGGGTTCGGGGGCATGTCGCTATGGCTAAGCGTCTCTGTAAGTGTGAGAACTGTACATGCGAAAAGACGCCATCGGGTTATTGTAAGTGCATGAAGGGGCGTCCCTTTTCTGAGATGGGGGCTGCTAAAAAGGCCTCTGGACATACTGCTGCTTCTCTTGAGCGTGCCCGTAAGCGTTGCACGTGTGGTGAGTGTGCCTGCGAGAAGACACCTCGCGGTTTCTGTAAGTGTATGATGCCTAATGATAAGGAGCACGCTAACGTTTTTGCCAAGAAGCCAGCGGTGATTAAGCGTGCGGATGCTCTTGAAGGGCGTGCGGTTGATGTTGATGCTAAGGCGGACAAGGCTATGGCCCTCTGAAAACGGTGTCTTAGCGTCTTTTAAAAACGTCCCTGCTGTTTGTGGGGGCGTTTTTTTAGTACTCATGCGTCTCTTGGTGTATACAGTAGACGAAATGTGTTGGCGGTGTGCGAAAGCACGTGTAATAATAAAAAAATATGTTATAATTTCGAATCTTATGAATCTCCTCAGAAAACAAGCCTGCATTTTCGCGCTGGTGATGAATTTCATCATCTTTGTGGGGCTGTCGCTTTTGTCTGTTGGCGGATGTTCCTCTACGCCGGAAGAGGAGGTTATCCCGATGGAGTTTTTGGTGGTAACTGAGGAAAATGCTGCCGATTTTTTGAGTGAGGATCCGAGCGAAGAGGCTGAGCCTGAGGAGGATACGCCGGAGCCTGAGCCAGCGCCGGAGCCAGCGCCTTTACCGGACTTGCCTCCGCCTCCGGAGCCAGAGCCAGAGCCTTTGCCAGATTTGCCTCCGCCGCCGGCACCTGATCCTAAGCCCGTGCCGAAGCCGGAACCTAAAAAAGAGATGCCGAAGCCGGCACCGAAACCAGCGCCGAAACCGAAACCCGCACCGAAGCCAGCGCCTAAGCCGAAGCCGGCACCGAAGCCGAGGTATAAAACGGCCAAGGAAATCAAGATTGGCAAGCGCACGGGGCCTGTTGTTACTGGTAAAAAGGATGTATACAAACCGGCAACCGCCAAGGCGCTGTCTCCTGATGAGATTGCCAAGATGCTAGGGGCGGGTGCTCAGTCGGGCAATCGGAATCAGGTGCCGAAGGATGAAGCGGCCCGTTGTTTGGGCAATGTGATGCGTGCCTTTCGCGATGCCTGCGTTCGTTACGGGCTTGAGCGGCCGCCGGAGGGGGATCCTTGGATTGAAGTTGTTTTTGGTAACGGTGGCAGCATTCGTTCTATGCGTGTCAGCCGTTCTTCGGGGGACCGAGCCTATGATGCGCAGGCGTTAGCGGCCTGCCGGTTGGTGCGATCCGTTTCTGGGCTCTCTCAGGTCTTTCTATCTAAATACAGGACCCTGGAGTTCCGGCTCGATGTCAACTGATGTTATACGTAAACAGTACGAAGGAGTATTGTCATGGCAATGCTGATCGGTGGTATTATTTTGCTGGTGATAGGGTACTTCACCTATGGCCGGCTGATAGAAAAGCTGCTGAAGCCGGACACCCGTCTGACTCCGGCGGTCAAAGAACCTGACGGGGTGGACTACGTGGAGCTTCCTATGTGGAAGAATCTCCTCATCCAGCTCCTAAATATTGCTGGCATTGGTCCGGTTATCGGTGTTATTGTCGGCATTAAATTTGGTGCCAAATGCTTCTGGATTATCCCTCTTGGTTGCATTTTGATGGGGGCGGTACACGACTATGTGAGCGGCTTTATGAGTTTGCGTTCTGATGGGCGCAACCTCACGGGACTCACGCGTGATGCGCTTGGCAAATGGTATGGACGCATTTTCTGCGGCATTGTTGCGGTGGCGTTGCTTTTGGTGGTTGCGGTGTTCATCAATGTGCCGGCCAATCTCATCAACGGCATGATGCCTTCTGCTGAAATCTTCTGGACCGCGGTCGGGGCCATCTTCCTGTATTATGTGATTGCGACCATTTTTCCGGTGGACCGCATTATTGGGCGTGTGTATCCGATTTTCGGTGCGTTGCTTCTTATTGGCACGATTGCCATGCTTGGGGCTGTGCTCTTTCATGTCTCGGGCGATCCGACACTGCTCACCGAAACCGAAGCGTTTAAGCAGGGGATGTTTAGCGACCAGCCGGTCATTCCGTGTCTTTTCGTGACGATTGCCTGCGGCATCATCTCCGGCTTCCATGCCACGCAGTCGCCGATTGTGGCGCGCACGATGAAAGCCGAACGTCAGGCCCGCGCCACTTATTACGGCATGATGATTGTCGAGGGGATTATCGCCATGATTTGGGCTGCCGCCGGCATGGCTATCTACAATAAATTCCCCGAACTGATGGCCGGCAATCCCAATAATGCGCTTCTCAAAGCCACGACTACTTTCATGGGCTCCTGGATGGGCACGGTTACGGTTGTCAGCGTTATTGTGTTGGCTGTCACATCGGGTGACACGGCACTGCGCAGTCTGCGCCTGACGGCTGCCGAAACCTTTAAGGTGCCGCAGACCAAGCTCTGTGCTCGCATTGCTCTTTGTCTCCCGCTCATGGTCATTGTTGCCGGGCTGCTCTGGTGGAGTAATCTCGACAAGGGGTCCTTCAGTCAGCTGTGGCGCTACTTCGCGTGGACCAATCAGATTCTCTCGGCTTCTACCCTCATGGCCTGCACTGTTTGGATGATGCGCCAGGGTAACAAGCCCTGGTACACGTTGCTTCCGGGCATGTTCATGACCTTTGTTGTCAGCAGCTTCATTTTGTGGACGGACGTGAAATACGCTGGCTGCCCCTACGGTTTTGCCCTGCCGCTGCCGTGGGCCTACGGCATTGCTGGCGCCTTCACGCTGCTCTGTGCGGTCCTCGTGCTTCGCCTCGGCCGCAAGCCCGCCTCGGCCGCCGTTCTCGAAAAATAATTCTCACTATTTAGCCGTTTCTCTCATAAAATGTTCTACTTTATCAGCGATTTTCTCAAACAGTTCTGGGGTCCCTTCCGCTTGCTGCAGTCTCATGTCTTCATGATGGGGCTCGGCGCACTTTTTGCTGCAGCTCTCGTCTGGTGCTTCTTGCCCAAATTGGCCAAAAAGCTCCCGACCGACCGCGGCAAAGCTGTAAAAACGGCGGATGGCAAAAAGGCAGCGATTGCCGGCGGCACTGCTGCTGCGGGCAAACCGACAGGTGCTGGGTATCCGATGGCCTTGCTCATCCTTCCGGTTATCGCCTGCTTCTTCCCCATTTACGCCTGGGAATCGCTGTGGGACATTGGGGTCATCGTCTGCATCTACCTCTGCATGCTTAGTGGCTGGCTGGATGATCGAGCCGATATTCCCTGGGGCGGCCTTAAAAAGGGTCTCTTTGATGCTGTCGTCTCCCTTGCAGCTGCCTACTGCCTCTGCTACGGACAGGGGGCTGCCACGTGGTGGCCCTTCGTCCGTGCCGAAACCCTCATGCCTGTTTGGCTCTATGTACCTTTGGGTGGACTTTTGCTCTTTGGGGCCATCAACACCACCAACTGCTCCGACGGCATCGACGGTCTTGCTGGACTGCTGACCCTGTTCTCGCTGACGGCCCTGATTGTCCTGCTCTACGTTGTTGTTGGCCACAGTACTGTCGCCGACTATCTGCTTATTCCGCACAGCAACTCTGCGGCCAAGTGGGCCGTTCTTGTGAGCATCTTCGCTGGCACGATGGGGGCCTACCTTTGGTACAACTGTTTTCCCTCGACCCTTCTGATGGGCGATGCTGGCTCGCGCATGTTCGGTATGGTCATCGGCATTGCCGCCCTTGCCACGGGCAACCTCTGCATCATTCTCGTGGTGGCCCCGATGATTTTGCTCAATGGCGGCCTCGGCCTTGTAAAACTCGCCTGCCTCCGTCTCCTCAAAATGGCTGGTCACCCTGTGCGCAAACCCGCCGCCGGCGAAAAATCCACCGCCTTGCAACGCCTCTTCTTCACCTTTACCTTTCCCCTTCATGACCACTGCCGCAAACAGTGGGGCTGGTCTGGACAGCAAGTCGTTATTCGTTTTCTGCTCCTGCAGGCCCTCCTGCTCCCCATCCTCTTCCTCCTCTTTATTAAAGTACGCTGATGCGCCGATTTCTTATCCTTACTCTCCCTGTATTCGCGGTTCTGCTTGCGCTCGACCAGTGGGTTAAAATCACCGTTGAACAATACTTTGCCCTCGGTGAAAGCCTCCCGCTGCTTCCCTTCTTCTCGTTGACCTACGTGCGCAACACGGGTGCCGCCTGGGGCATGTTCAGCGGTGCCCAGCTGCTCCTTGCCTTCCTCGGATTCACCGCCTGCGTTCTCGCCGTCCTCTTCCGGAAACACTTCCTCGGCAGCAAAGCCATCCACGATATCGTCCTCGGCCTTCTGCTCTCGGGGATTGTCGGCAACCTCATCGACCGCCTCCGCCTCGACTACGTCGTCGACTTCCTGCACGTTCACTGGAACACCTGGCACTTCCCCTGCTTCAATATCGCCGACAGCGCCATTTGCGTTGCTGCCTTCTGCATCATCGCCTTCCAGTTCATCCCTGGCCTCGGCCCTGCAGACAGCAAAAAGTAGGGCGCCGCCCCGTAACGCAGCCACCTGCAATCGTTCATTCGTTCATTTGTTCATTCTTCATCAGCGCGGAGCGCTTCCCATGACCAGATACTGCCTTGCCGGAGCCACGGCCTCCGGAAAAACCGATGTTGCCCAGCGCCTTGCCGAACAGCTTGGTGCCTCCATCCTCAGTGCTGATGCCATGCTTGTCTACCGCGGCATGGATATCGGCACTGCCAAACCCACCCTTGCCGAACGCGGCAGTGTTCCTTACGCGGGGCTCGACTGCGTCACCCCCGCCGAACGCTTCACCGTTGCCCAGTGGCTCGATACCCAATCGCAACTCCCAGCCGATGCCCCCGTCATTGCCGCTGGCGGCACCGGACTCTACTTCAGCGCTCTCCTACGCGGACTCGACCCCGCGCCGCCCGCGAATCCCGCCCTTCGTGCGGAGCTCGAGTCCCTCACCCTCGATGCTCTCCGGCAGCGCCTTGCCGATTGTGGGGCCGTCATCGCCGACCCCGACAATCCGCGCCGCCTCATCCGCGCGCTTGAAATCCTTGCTGCTGGCATGGAGCTCCCCGCTGGCTGGGGCAAACGTGAAAAGCCGGTTCTTCATGCGCTCCGTTGGCCGCGCGACATTCTCCATCGGCGCATTGCTCTGCGCGTTGATCGCATGTACGACAGCGGACTTCTCAACGAAACCGCCCGCCTGCTCGAAGCCTTCCCCACCTGGTCCGATACCGCCCAACAGGCCATCGGCTACGCCGAGGCCATCGACTTCCTCCGCGGCCGCTGCAGTCTCGATATTGCCAAAGAGCGCACCGTCATCCGCACCCGCCAACTCGCCCGCCGACAGGAAACTTACCTTCGCGGCCAATTCGATATCCGCTGGATCGATGCCCACCCTGGCGAACGCCTCGATACCCTCGTCCAAAAAACCGCCGACGCCTGGGGCCTGTAATCCTGGCTGGGGTTCTGCTTCTTTCCTTTTTTTCGGGGCCCGAGGGCCCCTTTTTTTGGCCATTCTGCCGATAGGTGTATGCTTTTGTATACAGCCCTGTTTTTTTCTGGATTGGCTGAGAAACTATATTCTTCTCTGTTGTAATATAAGTATCAAAGACTTCTGCTTAAGGAGACGGATATGATTGGACACTGGATTACAGTCGGGATGCTGGTAACTGCAGGTTTTGCATATGCACAGCTGGCGGAGACGCAACTAACGGCATTAAATGTCGGGCTGTCTTATAATGACCCAGGGCGTGTTAACCTCACAGGACTCACGGACGGTATCACGAACCCCGTATCGGTGACAGTTTTGTCTGAGACAGGGAAAGAAATAACGAATCTACTGAAATCGAGCACGGTCATCAACGAGGACGGTGTTGGGGTCGACTATGCACTGGCAATCGGAGCTGAATCGGGGTCTATTTGGACGAAAAAGTGTTGGACCATGACCTTCGTCGTCCCATTGCCAGAGGGTTCATCGCTGACCTTCGATGCGATTCAGCCGCAGGTTTTTGTGATGACAGCTGGCGGGAAGCAGCAGGCGAACGACCCTCGAACGCTAAAGTGCGATGTCTCCGTGAGCGGAGGCGGACTGACGTCTGCAACCAAAGCAACGGTTGTCACACAGCCGTTGATGTATGACCGCCGAAACAGCCGCTATGCCTTCTTTGACAGCCCTATTACGGTGACCGATTCATTCACTGTGTCGGTAACGGTCTGTCGCGACAATGCGCAGACTCAGACGTACGCAGGGTTGGCGGGACTCGCCTTTGCTGCCGATGTGCCGAAGGTGGATTATGTGCAGCAGACGGTGACCTTCTCCGAGCGTGCAGCATCTGAGCCGACAATTGTACTTAATCAAGGATGGGCGCTGCGTTCGTTGGAAATAAAGGAGAGCGACGGTGCTCCTCTAACGGGTGAGCCCTGGTTGCCCAAGGCCGATCCGTCTTACTTTGCGCCAAATGTCAATATCGAGACGGGCGGTTCTTGGGAAGCGGTCTTTCAGGCCCCCGAGAACTTTTTCACGGATCGGCTGTCGCTGCCCTTTGCGATTTTGAATGCCAGCGGTGTGGTACAGCAGTCACTCCGCGGCATGAATCTGGAGGTGTATGCCGATCTGGATACGACCCCGCTTTTCTCGGGATGCTGCAACGGAAAAGGCGAAGCACGTATTGAAGCGTCATTTTCCCCGAGGAAGATTCAGACACTGAAAGTCATCTGCAAACAGCATCGTAGCTATACAAATGGCGCTTTCTTCGCGCTGAAGTCGTTTGATTGTTATCGGTATGATGGCGTGACCGAGCTTTACGCTGGACAGCTGGGGGCACCGAAGACGGTTGCCTTCTCCCAGCGTCAGGCAACCAATCCGTTTATTGAACTTAATAACGGTTGGAAACTGAATTCGCTGAAGCTTGATGAGAAGGAGCCGACGGGCAATCCCTGGCTAACAACGACGAATGGTAATCCGGTTACATATTTTGCACCAAATACCAACGTAGGTTTTGGGGGCGCGTGGGAAGCCGAGTTTACGGCTCCGAGGGGAGGCGTGAAGGCCAAAGAATTGTCACTGCCCTTTGCTATTCTTAATTCGAGTGCCAATGTTCAACGGATTGGCCGGGGAATGACGCTGACGGTTTATGTCAACGGCGAGGCAACCCCCTTGTTTACGACAGAGGGGGAGAGCGCTACTGGCAGTCTGGAACTGAAAGGTACGTTTACCCAGACGACGATTAAGACACTGAAAATTAAATGCTCCCAGCATTCAACGAACCGCGAGGGTGCCTTTTTTGCGCTAAAATCGTTTACCGTGGATGGCTTTTCCGCTGAAATGACCAGCCTGCTGTTGGTTAATCCGACATCTTGGCCTTCTGCGGATGTCGGCGCGGTGGTGCTGACAGCGGCGTATAAGGCCTTCCCGAAGGCCCCATCCAAAACACAGTATCCGCTCTACGCCCGTGTGCTGAAGACTCCGGAAACACTGTTGCGGCCGACAATTGTCATGTCTGATGGAATGACGGAAAATAAATCAAATCAAGAGCTGCTGCGTGCCGATACGTATTTCGGTGGCGGTGTTGAGCCTATTAATCCAGAGCTGCGTCCTGGAACCCCTGGGTGGGGCGCTTTCACACCTGTGTATAAGGAGGCACCGCAAGGTGTTGGGTTCCGACTGAAAATCGGCCCTAGGGTCACTTTTGATACGGAGGGGTATGTGCTCTACGCCGGTCCTGATGCAACGGTGGACGATGACGGAAAACAGTGGTGGCACAGCGCATCGGCCGGCGAACCTGCCAAGCAGGGTGTGTTGCCCGCAGAAACAGTTGGTGAAATTTGGTTGGAAGGCGGACGCGTGACGCTCGCCAACGGCACCACGGCGATACACTTCCATGAAAAGACGATTGGCGGAACGGTCGAAATTGTCGAAGGGCGCACGGCAGTGTTTGCCGCAACGACCGGGTCTGGGGAGTCGAACCCGACGCTTCCTGCAGGTGTTTCGCTCGAATTGGGCGGTTCGCTATCAATGGATGGCACCTTGCCGTCTCTCAAGGTGATTTCCAAGACGGCCGCGCTCTCGACGGAGACGGGCCTCACGGTGAATGATTTGGTTGCGACCGACGGTGCCGCGTTGGCCATTGTTGGCGGAACGGTGTCGCTGCAGAAGGCTCCATTGCCTCTGGTGCTGAATGGCGGCAGTCTGGCGGTCACCTCCGAACCGCAGGTGACCGTGACGATGCCGTCGCTGACCGTGGTCCAGGCGGGCGATTTGCAGGTCGCTGCCGGGTCGCTGACGCTGACAGATCTGGCGGTGAATGCCGATCTGACGCTGGCGGGCAATCCGCTGACGGTAACGAATCCGGTGACCGGCACGGGGCGACTTCTGCTGCCGAAGGATACCGAGGTGACGGAGCAGGGCACGGCCGTGTTGACCGGTTCGCTTGCGGATGGTGCAACGGTTTCGGTCGCCGTGGACGGACGCAAGGACTTGTGGTTCGTGGTTGAGGATGGAACCGTCGTACTGCGCAAAATCGGCGGCAGCAAGCCATCCAAATCTGGTAATACGGTGTTGGATGCCGCCTACGAAAAGCTGTATGCGGATGCGGTGGCCGCGGGATTACCAGCGGGCACGAAGCAGCTGGTGTATGTGCAGAAGCGGACGATGGAAGGTGCGGCGCCAGAAGGGAATGCCGATATTGCCGTCCTGGCGGCCTCGCTCTTTGGTCTGACCCCAACGGTTGCCGATGCGGCAGACGAAAAGGGCCAGACAACCGTGACGGTGGCCTATGACTTCGGTATTTCCGCGTTGACCGTTGGTGCGGCATCGGAAGGCCATCTGAAGGTTGTCGTGGATATCAGCGTACAGAAGCCTGGTAAGGAGGGGCCAGTCCCTGCGGATTATGCCGCGAACTGCGGTCTGCGTCTGCGCCTGACAAATGGCTCTGAAATTGCCAATGTGGCGGAGGTAATCGAGCCGTCGCTGCCCAAGGGAACCCGCCGCTTTACTGCAATTCTACCCGCTGATGTCACGCTCTTCAAGGCGGAGGCCTTCGCAAAGGAATGAGCAAAATGAAACTAAGTCGCCGTCATTTTCTCTTTACTGCTGGGGCCGCTGCCGTAGGCACTGCTTCCGTTGCCAAGGCGCTGGGGCCGGACGATATTTTCGTTCGGACCGCCCACCAGCGCGCCTGTGCATCGTCTGGAACGCGTCCGAATGTCATTTTAGTGCTCTGCGATGACCTTGGCTGGGGTGATCTTGGCGAATTTTGGCAGAACCGCCGAGCTGCGGATGTGCCGAAGATTGCTACACCGCATATGGATGCCATGATGCGCAGCGGCGCGATGCTCACTGAGGCTTTTACGACGGCTCCGGTCTGCGCTCCAGCCCGCGCATCGATGGTCTCTGGCAAACATCAAGGCCACTGCAATCTGCGCGATAATTCCTTTGATGCCACGGTCGATCCGCGCTTTACTATCGGCACGGTGATGAGGGCTGCTGGCTACGCCACTTGGCATCTTGGTAAGTGGGGCATTGGCGGACACTTCAATACGATGTCAGATGCCCGTACATCGATGCCTTGCGCCGCAGGTTTTGATTACTCCTACGGTTATCCGGCCCATGTTCACGGACATACCTATTATCACAGCGAAGTCGGAGATTGGAATGCCTGCACGGGGGTGCGTTCGCCCATCGTTGAAAATATCTCTGCCGCGGTCCATGATTCGTCGGCACGGATGAAGCGCTACGGCACCCTTTCCGAAGGTTCTGCCGCGACGCCTCACTTTGAGGCGGATGCCGCCGGCACCCCCGGTCTTTACTACCGCCGTCAGGTGTCGAATAACGAGGTGCAGTTCTGTTACGATACCGACCTCTTTACTGCTAAGATGAAGCAGCTGATTGATAATCATCTGAATGCTGGCGATACGGCCCCGTTCTTCTGCTATGCCTGCTACACCACTGTACATGGGTCGCGCGACCAGATTCTGGATGCTGCGGTGAAGGATCGCACCAACTTCCATGTACCCGGCGGTGCTTATCCCGCTGCCGATGATGCCGATACGCGCTGGGGCGGCGGCGTTACCTGGAACAAGGATGCAAACGGTTATCTCACCACGGTTAAAACCTCGGCCGAGACGGCCAATACCTGGATTGATCCCAACGGGGCCGTAGGAACGGAGCCGTCGCGCTCGCGCTACATCACCAGCGTGCAACGCCTCGATGTCGCCCTCGCCGATTTAATCCGCTTCCTGAAATTGCGCGGCCTGTACGAAAACACCCTCTTCGTCTTTACCTCCGATAATGGCCCCGCCGGCGAACAACTGTCACCAGGCGGTTTAACCTGGGTCGAAGACGGACTCGACTCCAACGGCCCCTACAAAGGGATGAAGCGCTGGAGCTACGATGGCGGTCTGCGCGAACCCACCTTCGCTGTCTGGCCTGGACACATCGTGCCAGATGGTAACGCACCTAAGCGCGTGGATACCCCCTTCCAGTTCCCGGCCTGGATGGCCACCCTTGCCGATGCTGCCGGTCTGCCTCAGCCCGCCCACTGCGATGGCGTCTCGCTGCTGCCCGCCCTTACAGGACAGGGCAAACAGCTGCCGATGCGCATCTACACTGAATATGTGGACGGCGGATCGGGTCAGGGCTTCGGTTTTGAGCAGACTGTCCGCGACGGCGATTACGTGCTCGTACGCAACTCCGGCAAAAAGGACGGCGTCTGCGAACTTTACAATACGAAGACCGATAGCGGTCAGATGAACAATCTGGCAGCGGATCCGGCCTATGCCCAGCGCGTGAAGGCGATGGACGTGTTGCTGACTGGCTGCCGGGTGCCATCGGGTTTGCAGGGTGCCGCCACTGGATACGGTGCCGCCTTTACTTCCGGCGGCGGTGATGGACGCAGTGCCGCAGATGCCCTGCCGATGCGCGCCTCGCTATCCGCCCCCGTAACCGAAGGTTGGCAGTGCCGTGTCTTTGTGAAGGGTGCCGAGACCTGGCCTTGGGTGCCGAATTTCCGGACGCTGGTGCCAGATTACGCCTTCGTCAAACCGACGCGCGATGCGGTGATGTCCGCCCTCGAAAAACTGCCAGCGCAAGCCTATGGTGTTGCCCTCAGTGGCTGGATTGAGATGCTGACCGATGGGGAGATGACAATCGCCACGCACGGCAGCGGCGGCCTCCATATCTGGGTCCATGAAGCCCATGTGGCCGATTTCGAGGCCGATCCGAAGCGTTCCGAAACCTCAGTGACCCTGAAGCTGGCTGCCGGAAGGCATCCGCTGCGCCTAGCGTTGACAACACACACAGGTACCGCTGGCCTCTGCCGCGTCACGCTGAAGGGCCAGTCCTCATCAGCCTGTGCATAAGGGTACGCATCCGCAGCTTTTTGTGTCTACGGCACAGGTGCGGGGAGGTGATTGTGCTACGCTTTACACGTGCGCAGAATCTGCGCGGCTTATAAATGAGGAGCAGATATCATGACTATTAGTCGTCGAGGTTTTATGTGGGCTGCTGGTGCGGCGGCCGTTGGTGCGGCCGCATCGCTTCAGGCAGCGCCCCGTGGGCATGCAGCTCTTAAAAATGGCGGTCAGGGGACGGTGAATGCCTCTGGCAAGCGCCCGAATGTCATTCTGGTGCTCTGCGATGACCTCGGCTGGGGCGATCTTGGCGAATTTTGGCAGAACCGCCGAGCTGCGGATGTGCCGAAGATTGCTACACCGCATATGGATGCCATGATGCGCAGCGGCGCGATGCTCACTGAGGCTTTTACGACGGCTCCGGTCTGCGCTCCAGCCCGCGCATCGATGGTCTCTGGCAAACATCAAGGCCACTGCAATCTGCGCGATAATTCCTTTGATGCCACGGTCGATCCGCGCTTTACTATCGGCACGGTGATGAGGGCTGCTGGCTACGCCACTTGGCATCTTGGTAAGTGGGGCATCGGTGGCAAATTTGACCCGCGCCGCAACGGACGCACCTCCATGCCCTGCGCCGCTGGTTTCGATTATGACTATGGCTATCCGGCCCATGTCCACGGACACACCTATTATCATAGTGAAGCCCCGGATTGGGAGACCGGCGAGGGGGCGCGTTCGCCGATTGTCGAGAGCGTCTCCAAGGAAGTCCATGCCTCGTCCGCCCTCATGAAGCGCTACGGCACCCTTTCCGAAAGCTCTGCCGCGACGCCCCGCTTTGAGGCGGATGCCGCCGGCACCCCTGGCCTTTACTACCGCCGTCAGGTGTCGAATCGCGAGGTGCAGTTCTGTTTCGATACCGACCTCTTTACTGCTAAGATGAAGCAGCTAATTGATAATCATCTGAATGCTGGCGATACGGCCCCGTTCTTCTGTTATGCCTGCTACACCACCGTGCATGGGTCGCGGGATCCGATTTTGGATACTGCGGTGAAGGATCGCACCAACTTCCATGTGCCGGGTCACGCCTATCCTGCGGCCGATGCTTCAGATAAGCGTTGGGGCGGCGGCGTTACCTGGCAGAAAAACGCGGCCGGCGCGTTGACCTCTGTCCAGGCTACGGCAGCAACCGCCAATACATGGATTGACCCGACCGCGAAGAAGCACGGCGCCTCCGCATCCCAGCAGCGCTACATCACCAGCGTGCAACGCCTCGATGCCGCCCTCGCCGATTTGACCCGCTTCCTGAAATTGCGCGGCCTGTACGAAAATACCCTCTTCGTCTTTACCTCCGATAACGGCCCCGCTGGCGAACTCCTCACGCCCGCGCGTCTGGCCTGGGTCGAACACGGCCTCGACTCTAACGGCCCCTACAAAGGGATGAAGCGCTGGAGCTACGATGGCGGTCTGCGCGAACCCACCTTCGCTGTCTGGCCTGGACACATCGTGCCAGATGGTAACGCACCTAAGCGCGTGGATACCCCCTTCCAGTTCCCGGCCTGGATGGCCACCCTTGCCGATGCTGCCGGTCTGCCTCAGCCCGCCCACTGCGATGGCGTCTCGCTGCTGCCCGCCCTTACAGGACAGGGCAAACAGCTGCCGATGCGCATCTACACTGAATATGTGGACGGCGGATCGGGTCAGGGCTTCGGTTTTGAGCAGACTGTCCGTGACGGCGATTACGTGCTTGTACGCAACTCTGGCAACGGCGGCAAGGGAAAGCGGAAGATTAAAGCAAAAAATAAAGCCCCCAAGGAAGCGTTCGTCTGCGGCGTACCCGAACTGTACAATACGAAGACCGATATCGCCCAGCAGAAAAATCTCGCCAACGACCCCGCCTACGCCCAGCGCGTAAAGGCGATGGAAGTGATGCTGACGGGGTGCCGCGTTCCTGCCGGATTGCAGGGGGCCGCCACCGGATATGCCGAGGCCTTCACCTCTGGCGGTGACGGACGCAAGGCCGCCGATGCCTTGCCGATGCGTGCCTCGTTGGAAAAGGGCAGTGCCCGCTGGAATGTCCGTGTGTACACCCGTGGTGCTGATACCTGGCCCTGGGTGCCGAACTTCCGCACCCTTGCCGTCGATGCCGCCTTCGCCCCGGCTAAAGCGGCTGGTATCCGAAGCGCATTGGAAAAAGTGGATGCGACAGCCTTCGGTGCCGAATGCACTGGCTGGCTGAATGTGCCCGAAACGGGCACGGTGAATATCACCACCCGCGGCAGTGGCGGCGTACATATCTGGCTGCACGATGCCCATGTTGCCGACTTCGAGGCCGATTCTAAACGCACCGATACCGCCATCGAGCTGAAGCTCGCCGCTGGCTGGCACCCCGTCCGCATCGCCGTCACCACCCAAACTGGCCTCGCTGGACTGCCCGCCATCGCCCTCGGCAGCCTCCGTGTCCTGTAATCCGACGGCCCCGATTCAAAAAAAGCGCCCCCGTTCTCCGGAACAGGGGCGCTTTTTTTACTCCGGAAAACGCATTTACTGTGCTGCCGACATGTCATAGAGGTTTTCCTGTTTTTTCACCCTTTTGGGGGGCAAAAACACCTCCGTTTGAAAGTCATCGACTTTCGCCTTCAAAGTCATCAGCTTTCGGGTTCAAAGTCATCAGCTTTGACGGTCAAAGTCATCAGCTTTCGGCCCGATATTCATCAGAATGCGTACGGTCATTCATAAGCCTTTGCCGTTCAGTGTATACTCCTGTTCCCCGAAAAGGCCCCCCTTCCCGAAAAAACGCCCCGTTCCCCCGCGTTCCCTCCCCGCGTTCCGACACCCCTTTATCAGCACTTATGCAGAGCACCCTGTTGCACCCGGCCCGCTTGAGATGGGGCCGCTGTGCCACTGTGCCGCTGTGTGCCGGTGCAGTGCGTGTGCGCCGTAGGGGCGCATGCTGAACCGAATGAGCCTGCGGCTCAGAAGTGTGTGCAAGTGTGGCCGATGTGGGGTGGCATGCGCGGGGTGGCACGCGGCACGGCCTTCTATGCACTATGCACGATTCGCTGCTGGGCTAGCGGATTTGCAGCAGGAAGCCGGGGCGGAGGGGGGAGGCGGGCCAGAGGGTGAAGGTGGTGGAGGGGGCGGAGAAGGGGCCTTCGCGGATGGTGGTTTCGGCGATGATTTCGACGAGGGGGAGGTTGTGTTGGGTGGCGAGGGTTTGGGCTTGGAGGAGGATGGGCGCGAAGGGGATGTCGTAGCTGGGGTGGGTATTGGGGATGGTGTAGGTATCGAGGGGATGGAGGGTGGCGGCGGTGGGGAGGGGGAGGGTTGGGGGGAGGAGGGCGATGGCGGCGTTGGGGGTGGCGGGGGGGAGGGCGGGGGGGCCGGAGGGGGTTTTCTCAAAGATGGGGAAACAAGAGGGGGACAAGGGTGGAGGAATAAAGGAAATGTGTTTTTTTTTTTCCAGTTTGGGGGGAGGCCGGGGTCTTCTGGGGGGGGGGTGCCCCCCCGCCAACGCGCAACGTCTAG
>SAMEA104404097__coassemble_1293_pt1 | contig 21174 bp, 10 predicted proteins | sample SAMEA104404097__metabat2_high_PE_096 | metagenome-assembled genome bin SAMEA104404097 (sample SAMEA104404097) | Balaenoptera acutorostrata | reverse complement strand
CTGTCGCGTGTTCATATAAAACTTTCTAAAAACGCCTCATTTTAAACAGCCTCTAGATATACTTCTACCGGCTCCTGGCGCGCACTGCGGAGCCCGAACTGTTGCCCAGTGTCGGGCTTGTGCATGGGATACCGATAAAAACAGGCCCGCACCTATCGGTACGGGCCTGTTTCGGAAGGGGTTAGGGCGCGTTACACGTTCAGCTGTTTACCAGCATGGGCCTTTTTGTCATCGAAGTCCATCTTGACGTTTTCAATGCCGAGGGGCGCAAGCGTTTTCCATGCGCCGCGGGTGAAGTCCGGTACCTCGACGGGCATGCCCTCGTTGATTGCAGAGATTTCGGTGAGTTCGGCGAGGACGGACCACTGGCAGGATTCGTAGACGTTGATATCCAGAGGGAGGCCGTTCTGCAGGCAGTAGCAGAGGCGAAGGTCCATAAGGAAGTCCATGCCGCCGTGACCGCCCATCTTTTGGGCGAGTTTGCCAGAGTCGCGCCACAGGGGGTGGTTGTATTTGGCGATGAGGTCCTCGCGGGCCTTGCCGCGAAGCCAACCGTGGGCATTGGGTTCCAGTGCGATTTCCAGCGGGTAATCTTTGAGGATGCCCTTGGTACCGCTGATGAGGTTCAGGCGGGAGTAGGGGCGGGGACTGGTGGTGTCGTGCTGAACCATGATGGTACGGCCCATTTCGGTTTTGATGATGGCCGTGCTCATGTCGCCCTGCTTCCAGGGGCCGCGGAGAGCCTGCTCGATGGACATGCCGTAACGGTTGGTATAGGGGTTGTTGCGGGAAATGCCAACGAGGCGGTTTAGGCGCTCTTCCTGGGTTTTGACGTATTCGGGGAAGCCGAAACAGCCAGAGTTGACTGCGGTCAGGTATTTCATCTGGTCGCCGCGGCCGACATTCATGTACTGGCAGATGGGGCCGAGGCCGTGGGTGGCATAGGGGTTGCCGGTGTGCTGGGCATTCCATTTCAGTCGCCAGTAGCTCTCGTAGGAACCATCACCGAACTGCAGGCCGCGCAAGTCATGGATGTAGGCACCTTCGCCGTGGACGAGGGTGCCGAGAATACCCTGGCGGACCATGTTGAGGGCGAGCATTTCGTTCTGGCCATAGCAGCAGTTTTCGAGGAGCATGCAATGAACACGCTTTTCTTCTGCCTTGGCAATGATTTTCCAGCATTCTTCAACGGAGAAGACCATCGGAACTTCACAGACCACGTGCTTGCCGCATTCCATGGCGTACATCACCATGTTGACGTGTTCCTGCCAGCTGGAGGTAACATATACCAGGTTGACTTCGGGGTCTTCCACAAGTTTCTTCCAGACTTCGGTCGAGCCGCTGTACTGCTTGGGAGCAGCAAATTTGCGGTCGGTCAGCCATTTGGTGATGTTGGTGACGCGGTCTTTGTAGATATCACAGAGGGCGGCCACACGGACGCCGGGGATGGCGGATAGACGGAAAACGGCACCAGGGCCGCGCATGCCGAGGCCGATGACACCGACGTTGACGGATTCGAGCGGTGCACAGGCGAGCCCACCGACATGGGGATGAGCCTGGTTGGGGGTGACGGTATAGCTCAAGCCTTTATGGGCGAGCAGGGAGGCGGCGCCGACCGTGCCAGCACCTTTCATAAATCCGCGACGCGAAGAGAAAAAGCTCATGGAATAATCCTCAGTTTGGTGTAACTCGCACCCGAACGGACACTTTATCCGCACATTGCGAGCGTACGAAAAAGCGTACGAAGATATAATACAGGAAAGTACCCTAAGAGTCAACCGTCAGGCAAACGCATAATCATGGATTTTAAAAGTGGACTTTGTAAGAATTTGTGATATGCGATAGTCTGTCCTAGTAGACTTTTCCCCTTGTAGATTCAGTATCATATGAAAGATAGTTGTGATAACTTTGATGATTGCCTCGATGATTAGTAGAGGGTCGCTAGCATATTACCAGAAGGGTAGCTACTATATTGCACTAAGGCTAGCTACCCTGTTGCACTAAGACTAGCTACCCTGTTGCACTAAGGCTAGCTACCCTGTTGCACTAAGGCTAGCTACCCTGTTGCACTAAGACTAGCTACCCTGTTATTACGAGGGTAGTTGCCCTATTACGATAAGGCAGGGCAAGGGTTCAATAGAAAATTACTAAACCAGATAACCGTTACGGTTCGTTGATGAAACAGAGACATGGATATCTTTGACGAAAACGGCACACTAAGATAGTCTATGACGATAGCAATTTATTGGTTTTTACCATCCGTTCACTATGGATTTTAATAACGCGGCATAGTTTTTATACGATTAACTCGGTCAACCGTGCTGTCAGCCGATTTGTTTCTGGAAATCTGCGTACAAAGCGCGCAGATAACAGAGAGCTTCAGGTTGTGAATGGGTGAATTACTTTATAATATCTGCTTTATGACTAAAATACCGTAATCGGTTGGTTGCAGATGAAGACATTGAGAGAGCGTTTTTCAAAAATCATCTGGGGAGCAGCATCGTCGCATCGCAATAGGTCCTGTAAGGTTCGCAGCCAAGGAGCCTGCTGGGGTATATCTACGGGCTGCAAAAATCGTCTTAGATGTGCATAAACTTGGCTTTTTCAGTCATGCAGGGGCCACTGTACTTCTTCAAAATCCTCGTTTCTGCCCATTTCTCTCACTTTTTTTGCCTGTCGCATCTATACGCCTACAGGCTTTAGGAGTGGGCCTTTGCGGCAGGGAACGAAGTTCATCGGGAAACTGCCTATTTTCCATATAAAAACATGGATTTCGCTCGTTGGTGCTTTTTCTTTCATTTTTTTACCGCGCACCCCGCACGCAGAGGGCCTTTTTGTGGTATATTAGGAGTCTAATCGAGACTATCGAGGAGTGAGACTTATGAGTGGTATTTTTAAAGCATATGATATCCGCGGTATTTATGGGCAGGATTTGGATGAATCCATCGCTTACGATATTGGCCGCGCGTATGTGACCTTCACTAAAGCCCGCACGGTTGTGGTCGGCCGCGACTGCCGTCCCCATGGCGTTCCTCTTCAGGAAGCGTTGATTAAGGGGATTACGGAGCTTGGCTCCGACGTGATTGACATTGGTGAATGCTCGACCCCCATGAATTATCATGCCAATGGCTACTACAAAGCCGAAGGTTCTGTGATGATTACCGCCTCGCACAATCCGGCTGAATGGAACGGCTTCAAAATGTGCCTGGCCAATGCGGTGCCAATCTCCGGTGCCACTGGTATTGCCGATATGGAGCGCATTATCGCCGAAAAGAGCTTCGATGCTCCCGCAGCCAAGCCTGGTACTGTGACAAAGAAGGAAATCCTCTCTATCTACTGCGATCACATCCAGAAGTTTATCAATTTCGGCCGCCGCCCAAAAATCGCCATCGATTATGCCAACGCCATGGGTATTCTTGAAGCAAAAACCTTTGCCGATGCCGTTGATCAGACGGCGCTTTACGGAGACATGGATGGCACATTCCCGAATCATGAAGGTAATCCCCTTCATCATGATACGCTGGAGGCGCTCCGTGCCGAAATCCGCAAGGGCGGCTACGACTTTGGTATCGCATTTGACGGCGATGCAGACCGCGTGGGCTTTATTGACGAGAAGGGCGACATTATCCCGATGGACTTGACAACTGCCCTTATCGCTGAAGATGTGCTCAGCCGCGAAAAAGGTGTCATCTTCCATGACTTGCGCTCCAGCCACGTTGTTCCCGAAGTCATCACGGCTGCTGGCGGCACCCCGATGATGAGCCGTGTCGGCCATGCCTTTATCAAAAAGCAGATGCGCGACAACAACGCCCTCTTTGCGGGCGAGCTGTCTGGTCACTACTACTTCCGTGACAATTTTGTGACCGAATCTTCGGCCATGGCCGTCTTGGCCATTTGCAACATGGTCACCCATTCTGATAAGCCGCTTTCCGAGCTGATTGCCCCCCTGCGCAAATACTTCTGCTCTGGCGAAATTAATACCCGGGTCGCTCGCGATCCTCAGGAAATTCTCGCCGAACTCAAGAAGAAATATGCCGATGGCAAGGTCTATGAGCTCGATGGCGTGAGCGTGGAATACCCCACGTGGTGGTTCAATGTCCGCTGCTCCAACACCGAGCCCCTGGTTCGCCTCAACCTTGAGAGCACCGCCTCCAAGGAAGAGATGGAAGCCCGGCGCGACGAAGTGCTCGCCATCATCCGCGGCTGATAATCCCCTTGCGGTTCTCGACCGATGCAAACAGAGCATCGGTCGAGAACCGTGTTTTGTTTTTTGCAAAGCATAACAACGGCACGATGTGCCGATGAATGATGAACGATAAATGATAAATAATTGCGGGCGGCTGTCGCCACAGGGTTTCTTGCGAAAGCAGCCTCTTTCCGGAGTTTTTTGTCAGTGATAGGTGATTTGTTCGGATTTCTTTTCTAAATTAATTACTTATGATCTATCTGACATCTATTCTTCGATACGTCGTACCATAACAACACGAATAAAGGAGAATCCTTCATGCTGAACAAGGAAATTTACGACGAACTCGTTGACAAATTTGCAGCCCATTACGGGATGAAGCCCGTGGTGGTTGCTTATGCCCCTGGCCGCATTGAAGTGTTGGGCAACCATACGGATTACAACGAAGGTTATGTCTTCTCCGCTGCGATTAACTACGGCACATTCTTTGCCGTTGCCCCCAACAATGAAGGCAAACATCGCGTGGTTGCTGCCGACCTGATGCACGAAGTCAGCTTCCCGTTGACGGATGCCAAGCCTGTTACTGAAGACACCTGGGCCAACTACGTCATCGGTACTGTGGCTGGTCTTGCCGCCATCAAGCCGATGGAGCAGGGCATTAACGGCATGTTTTTGGGTAACGTCCCCCAGGGCTTCGGCCTTTCCTCTTCGGCTGCCCTCGAAATGTGCACCGCCAAAGCTGTCAGTGCCTATTATGACATTCTCGCTGATGATGTGACCCTCGCCAAAATCGGTCAGGCCGCTGAACGCGACTATGCTGGATGCTCTTGTGGTCTGCTCGACCAGATTTCTTCTCTCTGCGGTGTCTTTGGCAAACTTGTCCGGACCGACTTCCGTACGTTGCGCGTCGATACGGTCGAAGTGGGCAAGGATATTTGCTTCCTTATGTGTAATCCGCACGCCAAGCATGCGCTTGTTGATGGTCAGTACAACTCCCGTCGCATCGCCTGTGAAGATGCTGCCAAGTATTTCGCATCCGTGCTGCCCCATCCTGTGACCGCCCTTCGCGATGTGACCATGGCTGAATGGGAAGCCCACAAGGATGGCCTCGACGAAACCGTCGCCAAGCGCGCCGCCCACCCGATTGGTGAAGATGAACGCGTTCTGAAGGGTGCTGAGTTGCTCAATGCTGGCAATCTTGAGGCCTTCGGTCAGCTCCTCTTTGATTCCCACGAAAGCTCGCGTACGATGTTCGAGAACTCCTGCCAGGAACTCGACGATGTGGTTGCTGTTGCCAAACAGACATCTGGGGTGCTTGGTGCCCGACTTTCTGGTGGCGGCTTCGGCGGTTCTGTGGTTGTCCTCGTGCGTAGCACTGATGCCGATGCTGTTACTAAGGCCATCGCAGAGGGCTATAGCGTTAAAACTGGCAAGGCTTGCGATGTCTCCCGCATTCAGCCCAGCCAGGGTGCAGCCGTCGTTTATCGCGCTTAAGCTGCTTCTGGTTGTATCTTCTCCGGAGGCGTTGGATAACCCATGAAGAGAGATATTCCCTTTTCTGGTGCCTTCCAAGCCTTCTGAAAGTATAGAAACCTATGGTAAATGCGTGTCACACCTCATCTGAGGTGTGGCGCGCATTTATTGTATGGGATGGATGCTCCGTAGATGACGTATGCTGAATTGAATGGTCTACGCCTAATCCCGCAGATACTGTGTGGGCCTTTGTGTGGGGCCACTGCACTCCTTCAGCATCCTCGTTTCTGCCCACTTCTTTCACTTTTTTCGTCGTTCGCATCTATCTATACCCCTACAGGCTTCTAGGGCGATTAAGGGGTGTGGGGCGTAGTGCAGGATATCAGTGGGCTGCGAGCCAGGTGGGGCCGACACCAACGGAGACGCTGAGAGGAACTGGCAGATCGATGATGTGCTCCATGGTATCGCGGACGAGAGTTTTAACTTCTTCGAGTTCGTCGTTGGGAACATCGAAAAGGAGTTCGTCGTGAATTTGGAGGATCATTCGGGTCCGCAGATGTCGCTGTTTTAATTCTTTGGCGATGGCTACCATGGCGAATTTGATGATATCGGCGGCGGTGCCTTGGATGGGCATGTTGATGGCGATGCGTTCGGCGGAATTGCGGGTGGTGCTGTTGCGCGAGGTGAGGTCGGGCAGTGGACGGCGGCGGCCGAACAGGGTAACAGCATAGCCCTTTTCGCGGGCATCATTGATGGTTTTGTCCATGTAGGTGCGGATGGCGGGATATTGGGCGAAGTAGGTGTCGATGAGTTCTTGGGCTTCGCGGCGTGGGATGCGCAGGCGGGAGGCGAGGCCGAAGGCGGATATGCCGTAGATGATGCCGAAATTGACCATTTTGCAGTAGCTGCGCTGCTGGGGAGTGACTTCCGACAGAGGAATGCCGTAGACCACGGCGGCGGTTTGGGCATGGATGTCTTCGCCGGCGCGGAAGGCGGCAATCATGCGTTCGTCGCCGCTGACGGCGGCCATCAGACGCAGTTCGACTTGGGAGTAGTCGGCAGAGAGCACCGACCAGTCTTCTGCTTTCCTGACGAAGGCCGCGCGGATGCGCTGGCCTCGGTCGGTGCGGACGGGGATGTTCTGCAGGTTGGGGTCGGAGGAGGAGAGGCGGCCGGTTTCGGTGAAGCTTTGGTTGAAGGTGGTGTGGACGCGTCCGTCTTCGGGGTCGATGTGCGTGGGCAGTTTGTCGATGTAGGTGTTTTTCAGTTTTACACAGGCGCGCCAGTCGAGGATTTTGTCGACAATTGGGTGGCGGTCGCGCACTTTGAGCAGGGTTTCTTCGTTGGTGGAGAACTGGCCGCGGGCGGAGCGCTTGGCTTTGGGATCGATTTTGAGTTCGCCGAAGAGAAGTTCACCCACTTGCTTCGGGGAGCCGAGGTTGATGCCTGCTCCGGCGACATCGCGAATGTCGAGCTCAAGCTTTAGAATCTCGGATTCGATTTCGCGGCGGAAGTCGCGTAGGCCGGCGGGGTCCATGAAGATACCTTCGTTTTCCATCTCTGTCAGGACACCAGAGAGCGGCTCTTCGCAGTCGCAGAGGAGGTGTGTTAGGCCTTCGGCATCGATTTTGGGTTTTAGAACGAGCCACAGCCGAAGCGTGACGTCGGCGTCTTCGGCAGCATAGTCTAGTATCATTTCGGGCGGCAGTTCGCCCATGTTCGTGGCTTTGTCTTTGCCGATGAGGGAGTCGATGGGCAGCGGTGCGTAGTTCAGTATCGCGTTGGCCACATGATTCATGTCGTGACGGCTCGGAGCATCTAGCAGGTAGTGGGCGAGCATTGTGTCGTGGACCGTCCCTTCAATCGTAAATCCGAGGCGGAGCAGGATTGTGCGGTCAAATTTGATATTGTGGCCGACTTTTTCGACAGCGGGATCTTCGAAGACGGTTCGGAATGATTCCAAGGCTGCGATAGCGGCTTTGCGGTCTTCGGGGAGGGCTACGTACCAGGCTTTGCCTGGCATGGTGGCGAAGGAGCAGCCGACGATGCGGTCGTGGCGGGGGTGGGGGCCAGTTGTTTCCGTGTCGAAGGCAATTAGCGGGGCCTTCGCGAGTTCGGCGGCCAGGGCTTCGCGTCCAGCAGCGTCGGTGACCAGCGTATAGGTGTGGGGAAATGTCTTCAGTGTGGCGAAGGCGGTTCCGGAGGGATCTGCGGCGGATTTTTTTGTGTTGGTGCTGGCGGCAGCGAAGAGGTCGTCGGTTTCGCCATCCTTGGGGGCACGGCGGAGGGACAGACGGGACGCAATCTGATTTAGTTCGTACTTTGCCAGTACCGCGCCGAGTTTCTCGGGGTCGGGTGGCATCAGCTTCAGGTCGTCCCATGTCTGCGTGAGGGGGATATCCTTCACGATGGTGACGAGTTTCTGGCTGAGACGTAGGTCCTCGATGTGTTCGCGGAGGGTGTTGCCGATTTTGCCTTTGACATCGGCGGCATGGGCAATGAGATTGTCGACGGTTGCATATTCCGCGAGTAGCTTTTGGGCTGTTTTGGGGCCGACCCCAGGTAGGCCGGGGATATTGTCGCTGGCATCGCCTGCGAGGGCTAGGTAATCTAGCATGCAGTGCGGGGCGGGGATGCCCCACTGTTCGCAGATATCCTTGGCTGTGGTGCTCTTTTTCTCGCCGGGCTTGATGATATCGATGGTGGGGCCGGCAAGCTGTCCGAGGTCTTTATCAGGGGAGGCAATAAGCACATTGAAGCCGTCCTTGGCGCCGCGCGCAGCGAGGGTGCCGAGGATGTCGTCTGCCTCATAGCCGTCGTGGCTGATGGTTGGGATGCCCCAGGCGGCCGCGAGTTCGACGGACTGCTCGATGGCAGTACCGATATCTTCGGGCATTTTCTCGCGTTGGCCCTTGTAGGCTGGATACATTTTGTGGCGGAAAGTTTTGGTTTTGCTCTCCATGGCGATGGCCATGTGCGTGGGCTTCCACTCGCGGATTAGCTGATCGATGGTAGAGGCTAGCAGAAAGAGCGAAGAGGTGTTGATACCTGAGATTGTCCGGCGCGGACGGCTCATAAAAACAAAGTAGCCGCGGTAAAGAATGGGCATGAGGTCGACCACCAATAGGCGGCCTTTGGGGGCGAATAGCGAATCTTCGGTATGCATGACAAATGGTCTCTGTGAGAATGAACGGCAAAGCGCAGCGGATTTTGCCAGCTCAGGTGGGGTTGGCTGCCGTAAATGCAGCCGCGAGGTCGGCGAAGGATCGGTTGAGTAGATTTTCGTCGGCGGCACTTTTGCGGAGTGCTGGCGGAAGTCCTCTGAGGAAGGCCTCGTTTTCGCCAGTGTCGTAGATGCAGTGTGTGGGATAAAGTGTGAGATAAATCCGCATCGGCGAGGCTCCGCGGGGAATGCGTTGGCCCCAGCCGCGGGGAAGACGGTAGGCATGTTCGGCCAGTGAAAGAAATGCGGTATCCGCCTCGGTCCAGCCTTTGTCGGGCATGCGGTAGGCCTTTTTGAATCGTCGGCGTTGAGCCCCTTTAATCCAGATATAAAGGGCAAGCGTGAGGAGTGCTAATGCGCCGAAGGTCAGTAGCGGATTTTCCCAGGTGGTCAACGTAAATTTTGAGAAGAAATCGGACATAGAAAAATAGATAGTGGATTGCGGATAGTGAAATGTTGCTGGAGGGCATCGCCCACACCTTTGTAAAAATGTGACGGAGGCGCTTTTTGGCATATCCTATAGGAGGTACGCCGCGCTGATTGCGACTCACTTCCTGTGGGTGTGGTGAGGGCTTTGCTGCTGTGCAGCAGTAAGCAGTGGATCGTTTGGGGAGTTCGTTGTCTTCTGCGTCAGCCATGCTGAATCGTCCATCATAGAGCTCATCCTTGTTTCTAACATATTAAACTGATTTCAGTATAGCATAAAAGAACCGAAAAACAAAGTGATCCACTGTGCGATATCGCTGCCATGGGGAATAAGGGGGGATTCGCAAAACGCGTCACTTTTGTCGATGTAGCTTGTAAGGCCTCGCTTGTGGTACTTTAATGGTGAAGCTAAGACGCAGAAGGCGATAAAAGATTGCGGGAGACTATCGCGACAGGGCTCACTCGAGAAAACAGCCTCTTTCCCGTAGGGCGTTGACGGCAATCATTAATTCAATTGATTTCTTTTTTGAAACCAATTGAATAGCGTGTATCGATACACTGTTGTTAATACATACAGCTGTTTGTGTACATTCGTCTTGATGTGGGAACCTGTTGCGCTGGAATATGCTAGAATGGGAGCTCATGCACAGGAGACCGCATTATGGATTTTTCCGAAACCGACAACTACAGAAAAGAACTCGCCCGGCGGCGCAGGGGATGGCTATACTTCCTTATCGGACTGCCAGCTCTTCTTATTGCATTTATTGCACTGCTGCCGACGCTGCTCTCGCTCTCCCCTGTTCGGAAAATCATCCTGAGTAAAGTTGGCACCGCGCTTGCGCCGGCCGAATTGAGTATTGACGATTGGTCGTTTGCCTGGTTCGGCAAGCAGTCGCTGACCAGCATTGCCTATCGTGATCCGCGATTGGGGCTCGAGGTTAGTATACGAAGTGTTCGTCTGAATTCGCTGGTTGCTTTGCTACCGTTCGGGGGAGTGGCCGCCGATGTGCTGGTGGACACTCCTGAAGTCATGCTGAATCCAATCGCAGCCCAGCCCGCGACAGGCAGTAAATCCCCAGTGGCTGTTTCAGCACCCAAGGCTTCCGAGCCGCTCCGCCTGCCCTTTGAAAAACTTTCCGCGAACCTAGCCGTCCGCCATGCTCGGTTTGTGCTGGCCTCGATTGACGAACCGTTGATTTCCGACCTTTCTATCGATGTTTTATTGCCGTCCTTGGCGCAAAATACGGCGTTGCAGTTGACTGGCCGTCTATTGGATGCGCAGCTGAAGGCTTCTGCGAATCTTCCGCCCCTGTCGCGTCTACTGAATGAGCGCCGCCCTGGGGCGCTGTTGAACGAAGCCCAGCTGTCGTTGGAGGCTCCCTGGACTCAGCTGTCGCTGACGGCTGCGGGGTCGGAGGTATTGCTCCCCTCGGCAGAACTCTCCTTTGAGTGTGCGTTAGAAGAGGTGCTGAGGCGCCTCCGTTCGTTGAACCTCACCATTCCCCAACCTGAGGCGCTCTCTGGTATGCTGGGGTTCTCTCTGAAGCTGACACCCGATCAGGGAATGCAGTCGGTGCATGCTGCCTTGTCGTCTCGGCACATTGCTGCTACCCTCGGCGGAAAAATACTGCGACTCTCCCCCAAGCTCGATCTCCGGGCCAGGATTCCCAATGCAAATCCGAAGGGAGCTGTGCTGGACCGTCTCTCTTTGGAACTTCCCGGCGTGCTGGCAGCGGGTCAGGGGTCGCTCAAGGGTGGGTCGTTGCAGGCCGCTGTGGACTGTGATGCCCTCTTTGAAGTGCTCCGCCCGCTCATCGGATCTTTGCCACTTCCCGAAAAGCTCAGTCTGCGCCTGAAGGGCGATATCCGACCTGAAGGTACCTCCGATTTCATTCTTGAAGGCCGCCGTGGCAGTACCGAATTGCTGAAGGCCGCCCTGCATGCTGCGGGCTTCGATCCCGAGGCGTTGTCGTTGGAGAGCGGCAAAGTGGAACTTACGGCCGACATCGGCGAACTCTCCCGTTTACTTTCGTTCCCGCCTGGCGTGGGCCCACTGAAGGGGCGGCTACTGTTGAATGCTGCCGGCGGCGGCGCATCTGACAAGGCCCAGGCATCTGCCGTTTTTGCCCTGCGCGATACGGATTTCCGTTTTGATGGATGGCACATCCGTGAACCTTCCTTGCTCGAAGGCTCTTTCCGCACTGATTGGGATGGACGCCATCTGACGCTCTCTGCCATTCGGGGCACATTGCCCCTCGGAGAACTGCGTGGGTCTGCTGCTTACGATACCCAGATGAAAGAACTGTTTCGGGCGCTCCAGCTGACAGTGGACGGACGCCTCCTGCCCGGCTATCCTCTAAAACACTGGGCAACCCCTAAGCCTCGGGTGCGTCCTCTGCCAGAAGTTGATGGCTCGCTGAATCTGAACGCCACGCTCCGTCCGGCAGATACGGGGCTTCTGCCTAATGCCTTCTTCCGCATTACGGGTGATCGGCTGTGGGTTCGTGACACTTCTGCCCCCAATCTGCCCAAGGAACCGTTAGCGCTGGAACTTAGTGGTGATATCCGCCCGGAGGGTAATTCTTCCGTCTCGCTGGATAGCCGCCGCGGCACGGAGTCTTTGGTGACAGCCTCGCTGCAGGCCTTCGGTGTTAATCCTCGGGAGATGTGCGTCCAGAACGGTAAGGTGACACTGAATGCAAACCTGACCGAAATCACTCGTTTCATTCCCCTGCCAGAGAGCGTGCAATCGTTGAAGGGACAGGTTCTCCTCAGTGCTGCCGGCGCGGGATCCAAAAATCGAGCCTCTCTCAGTGCCTTGCTCGCGCTGCGTGAGGCCGATGTTCGCCTGGATGGCTGGACGGTCCGCGAGCCTTCCCTATTGGAAAGTGCCTTCAAGGCCGACTGGGACGGACGCCGTGCAACGTTGAAGGAATTCAAAGCGACGCTACCGCTCGGCACGGTTGGAGCTTCGGCGGCCTACGATACACAGGCGGCCGATTTGTTGCAGGCGCTCACGCTTTCCCTTACCGGCCATCTTCAGCCGGGATATCCCCTGAAACATTGGGCCGTCCCCCGGGCTGGGATGCATCCTTTGCCTGAAGCGGACGGCACTGTTGCGCTCCTGGTCAATATCCGTCCCTCGTCGGAGGGCCGACTGCCGCATGCCGATATCAATCTGAACGGCGAAAATCTGCGCGTTCGTTCCGATGCCGTTCCGGGACTCCCTAGAGACCCGTTCGCTCTCCACCTGAAGAGCAGCCTCCGTCCCGAAGGTGCCGCGGACCTCCTGCTGGAGGCCAATCGCAACGGCATTGCTCTCATTCAGGCGACAGCCCAAGTCACGGGTGTTGACCCACATGGCTGGGTTATTGAAGATGGCAAGGCCTCACTTGCTGCGGATCTCGGTGGGCTTTCTACCCTCGTTCCCTTGCCGCCCTCGGTCAAAAAGTTGCAAGGCCGTCTTCGGGTGAATACTGCCTGTACGGGCTCTGCTCGCAAGGCCACGTTGAACACCGTTTTTGACATGTGTGATGCTGATATTCTACTCGACGGCTTTCGCATCCGCGAAGCCACCCTTGCCGAGGGGGCCTTCCGCGCCGATTGGGTTAGCCGCCGCCTGCAGATTTCAAATCTAAAGGTTACGCTTCCGCTCGGTAATCTCCAGGGGAATGCGTTGCTGGATACGCGGTTGCAACCGCTCGCCAAAGCCCTGACTGCGACTCTGGATGTCAATCTGCACCCCGGTTATCCGCTGGCATCCTGGTTGCTCCCTAAGTCTGGCGCTCAACCACTTCCTACGTTGGACGGTACGCTGAAGGTGTCCGTTGCCGCGCGTCCGAAAGACTCTGGACGCTTGCCTTCCCTCACCCTCACTGCATCCACTGATGCGCTGACGCTGTATGGCGGTTCGGTTTCTGGAAAGATTCCTCTCGCGCCGCTCCGTTTGAAGGCTGTCGCAGGAGATCTCGATTCCGGGGATTTCCGTCTGGATAGCGTTGACTTCTCCTTCCCCTACGCGGTTGTCCGGGCGGGCGGCACCTTCAGTTCCACGTCGGGCAATGTTGCGGTATCCGGCAATCTGACACCTGACTTTGGTCTCCTTTGGTCGCTGGATACCTTTGAGAAGCTACGAGCTAAAGGTATCTGTCTCTCCGGACGCAATACTCGTCCCTTTGCTTTTGAACTTCCTGTCACTCGTGGCATGCCGACACTGTTGGGCGAGGGCAGAGGTCACGCGGAAATTGCCTTCGACCGCATCACCGTGCCGATGTTTGACATCCCCAATGCTGTCGCTGCAGTAACGTTGGAAAAGGGGCTGGCCGAAGTCCGGGCCGATGTCGCCTTCAACGGCGGTCATGTGCGTCTGCACCCCGATATCCAGGTGGACTCTGTGCCCATGAAGCTCCGCTTTGCCCCTGGTGCCAAAGTTGTGGATGGTGTGCGTATCACCCAGGCCATGATGGATGCCGTCATTGACGGTACCCTGCCGTTTCTGAAGGGAGCAGCCCAGCCCCATGGGAGCTTCGATTTGGTGGCCGAGCGCTTTGAGATGGATTTGGATAGCAATCCGCTCGCCACGCTTGATGCCGACCTCACCTTTCAGACTCACCGTCTCTCGCTGATTCCTGGCGGTCCCATGAAAGTCCTGCCGGTGCTACAGGAACTTATCAAAAAGCCGAAGGAGTATTTGGCCGATATCACCCGTCTTCACCTACTGAAGACCATTGCCGAGAGCGAGGACGAGAACGCTGTTTCCGCCGCGCTGGATCGCCTAGATATCGGCCAGATTCGTATCGGCCTGCCAGACCAGAAGATGAAGATGCACTTCAATCGCGGCCGAATGGCTGTCGATCCTTTTAAGTTTAGCTTCGATGGTGCAGTTAAAGCCCTTGTCTGCGAAGGGTCAGCTAATCTGCTCTCCCGTGATCTCGACTACCGCCTGCGTCTGCCACTCTCCGACCGCTTTGTTGAGAAATATCACCCGAAATATGCCAATGCCGGCGAACTTGTTATTCCCGTTGTTGGCAAAATTGACGCACCTAAAATCGACATGAAACCGCTCCGCGAGACCTTCCGCGCGATTATCCGCGAGAATGTCGTTAGCCGCGCCTCAAAGAAACTGCACGAAAAGGCCAATGACCGATTGAATAAGTTATTCAAAAAAGCAGGTGTCGAGAGCGATTCGGATAATAACGGGCATAACGATGCGGTCGAGACCGCGGAAGAGGCCTTGGATAGCGCTTTGCGTACCCTTTTTGGAAAGTAATGTCATGGCAGCTGATTGGAATATACAGCCCCGCGCATCTCACTGCGCCGCTTGTGGACGCGCTTTTGGTCCTGGCGATACGGGACACTCCGTTCTGACTCGTGCCGACGATACGCTTTGTCGGCGCGATTTCTGCTCCGAATGCTTCGCCAAAGAACCAGTACCTGAAGAGCCGATGGTCAGCTCCTGGGCTTTTACCGTGCCGAAGCGAACAAAGAACGTTGTTCGCGAAGAGCCGCTTCGGCGCGAAACCGCGGAGGAGTTGCTTCGGCGCCTACTGGAGCGCAACCGCCCCTCCGATGCCGGTGCGGTCTATGTACTGGCCGTGCTGATGGAGCGAGGTCGGCAATTCGTCGAACGTAGTACCGAAATCGATGCCGACGGCCAACGTATCCGCCTCTACGAGCAGCGTGGCACTGGAGACATCTTCCCAATTCCTGATCCCAATCTCTCGACCGCAGATCTTCCTGCCGTGCAACAGCGCGTCATCGATCTGTTGGAGGGGCGCGATGCTCCCGAACTCCCCGACACCTCCAGACTTCCCCAACGTAATATTGTCCTCCGCAGATGCCCCCGCTTTCGATTTAGTCGCGTCGTCCGTCTTCGAACGTATAGCGTCCGCCGCCAGTAAGCCCCGCCCGAAAATAGTGCATATTAAAATGCGGGGCTTCGCGTTATAAACGAAGCCCCTTCTTGAATATTTGCTTGTTAGCGAAGGAATTACTTTCGATGGGGAACAGAGCGGTTCTCCTGTTTGTATTTTACAAGTAATGTCGTTAGGCGCTTGACAATCTCGGGGTGCTCGAGGCAGACATTGTGGTCCTCGTGAGGATCATTTTCCACATCGAATAGCTGCACAGGCGGACGTTTACCCTTATGCTTCGGCCATGGGGCATCGGGGACTCTACCTGGGAAGGATGAGCCAGAACAGAGGCAAAGTTTCCATTTGCCCTGTCGGATGGCAAATGCCCCAGACGAGGAATGATGGACGGTAGCTTCGCGCAGTGGCGAGGTATAGTCTTCGCCGAGCAGAATCGGCAGAATACTAACGCTATCCTCGCCCGCATTGTCGGGGAGGCACCCACCGGTCAGGTCGGCGACAGTGGCCAGCAGGTCGGTTAGGCAGATGGTCTCCCGGGTTTTGACGTTCGCCTTGATGGTTCCTGGCCAGCGGGCCACGAAGGGCATGCGATGGCCGCCTTCGTAAATGCCGAACTTTAACCCCCGATAGCCGCCAGAGGTGTGGTGGCCGTGCTTGCGTAGTGTTGCGACATCTGCCTTTGGGTCGCAGCCGTTGTCTGAGGTGAAAATGATTAACGTATTGTTGTCCAACCCCGCCTGTTTCACTGCGGCCAGCACTTTGCCGACCGTATCATCTACTTGCATGCAGAGGTCAGCATAGGGATTAATACCGCTCTTCCCTTGGAATTCCTTCGAGGGGACGATTGGGGTATGCGGCGCGCTGAGGGCCATATATATGAAGAAAGGCTTTTGGCTCTTGCCGTGTTCGAGGATATAATCTACAGTCTTTTGTGTGGTTTTTGGTAGGAATTCGATGGCTTCAAAGGAGGCCTCGGCGGGGCCTGTATGCTGAAATGTCTTGACGGTGGTGCATTTGCCAACAAAGCGGTCATTGTTTACCCAGATAAACGGTGGTTGATTCATGGAATTTGCGCAGCCTTCAAAGCGGTCAAACCCAACATCTGTTGGACCGCCGTCCAGACGTCCACTGTAATCCGTGTTTCCTGGTGTTGGCCTTTTGCCATCCGTGGTCGGAAAATGGATGCCGAGGTGCCATTTGCCGAACGCTGCGGTGTCGTATCCCTGGCTGCGTAGGTATGAGGGTACCGTCATACGTGTTTTTTCAATCAGCGGCGGATTGGACCAGCCCATGTGTACGCCGCGTTTCAGACGGGTGCGCCAGCAGTAGCGTCCCGTTAGGATGCCGTAGCGCGTGGGCGTGCAGACCGATGAGCCCGAATGCGCATCGAGAAAGGTCATGCCTTCGGAAATCATCTGGTCGATATGCGGTGTCGGGAACCCAGAGAGGCGTCCGCCCAGGGCGTGCACATCGCCGTAGCCCATGTCATCGGCAAGAATGTAAACAATATTCGGTGTGCGTCCTCTGCGCGGGCTCGATGCTGCAGTTACGGGTTGCGTGGCTGCACGCAATGGTCCAATAGAGGTCAGGGTCAGCACACTGGCCCCGGTCAGGCAGAAAAAGTCTCTTCTTGAAAGCATTTTACACTCCTCTGTGGGCGACGCTACCTGCGTCATCGTCTAATCTAACACATTGTTGTTGGGTTGATTCCAAAATCTGTTGCCAATCGCGGGGGCGTGTACATTCGTACACAGTTTCTCGGCGAAGGCCCATGAGGGCTTTGCATGAATTTAAGATAAGCGACCATCTCCCCTATACGCCTTTTCACCCTTTTAATAACCTCAGTCTCATGCGAAAGATACTTACAAGAGACCTCGATTACGGTCGCAGTTTTAGAAGAAATTGGCAAAAAGGGCATGGCGAGGGGGCTGCCATACCATGATGAGATTGCTAGGATTCCAATGGAAGTTGCCGCGAAAGGCATATGGTATGAGTGTTGGAGGGGCTCCTCATGTTAAAGACGGGGTGGAATGGTTTGCAACTTCTTGGTTCCATAAATGAAAAACGTCAATGAGTGTATTGCTGACAAAGGGCTTCGGAAAAGAGACCGATTTTCAACGGGGCTTGTAGTGATAGCCATCTGTAAATATTTATCGCCCCTTATTTGTCGGTACGAAGGTCAATGGAGATTATCGAATATCTAATGAATAATGCGCTCTAACAGGCAATGGAAACAGTCTGTTTTTCTGTCCTCTACTTGCAGGGAATTTTAGTGAAGTGATATATGTTTTATACGTTTGCCCTGACAGCGCACAGCGCGTCCGCAAAAGCAGGGGTGGCCATAGATTTGAAGTGCAGAAAACGACCACATCCCTGTCGGTGGAAGACAAAGCTGTAGCGCTTACTTCTCAGACGTTTCGGGGGCTAATAGCCAGACCTGTACGCCGGCCTGGAGAAATGCTCCCACGCCGTAGGCCATGGTCATGTCTTTGGTTACCTTTTGTGGATTCGCCCCTATCTGCTGCACATAGCCTAGTTTTCCGTTGCTGTTCACCGTTGCTACGAGAGCGTTCCAGCCACGGGTAACCGTCGGGAGATATGTGTCGCGATCAAGAATCCCGGCATTGATACCCCAGGCCAGTCCGTATACCACAAAGCCAGTGGCACTGGTTTCGGGAGCGGGAAAACTCGCGGGGTCCAGTAAACTGGCGTGCCAGTAACCGTCCTTGCATTGTAGCTTCGCTAGACGGTTCGCCATCTCTTTGTAGAGCTTCTCGTAATAGGGACGCTCTTTCGCGTCCTTCGGTAGAATGCGGAGGAGGTTGGCTAGCCCGCCAATGACCCAACCGTTACCGCGGCCCCAAAAGATTTTTGCGCCGTTCGCTTCCAGATTCGGCCGTTTCGTATCGCCTGTCGGAAAGTAGCGAGTGTCGCGAAAGTAAAGATGCTCCTCTTTGTCGTACAGATAGTCGGTGGTAGCCTTAAACTCCGCATCCATAAACGCCATATACTTCGGATCACCGGTAATTATCGACATTTGTGCAAAGGTCTGTGGCGCCATGTATAGTGCATCACACCAACTCCAGCGTTCGAGGGATTTTCCTCCTTTCCGGAAATCGAGCGGTACCTCGGACGGTTGAACCAGAATAGAATCCAGACGCTTCTTGGTCGGTTCTAGGCGCTTCTGTCCTCCAAAACGCTGATAGAGGCGCAACCATGCCTGCGGTACACAGAGATCGTCGGCATGCGATATGTTGCCGCTGCGCACAGCAGGACGGTACCGAATGCCTTCGCCGCAGCCCAGTACCCAGTTCGTGTATGAACAATCACCAGATAGTCGCTCTATCAGCTCGCCTAAATCGGTCATGCCAAGCATCAGCGCTCCGTTCACCCAGTTCTCGACTCCATAATGCGTCTCGCTCTGATGGATAATCTGCCAATCTGCCACCCGGCGCATTTCCTTCAGTACTGCCGGTTTCAAAGGAAGTACCGCCGCCGTCGCCGAGGATACCAGGGCTAGGTAGGCCCAAAGAAGCATTTGTTTCATAAAAATTTCCTGTGTTTGGGTTCACCCTTCATTATCGCACACGCCAGATGCTAAAAATCTAGACTGCCGCCCGAAAATCACAGCACAGGACTCCTGTACGCACTCGCTGGGCTTCCTTAAACCGCGCAACCCCGTAGCGATAGACTCTCCATGTAGGTCGGGAGAGGCCTAATGGAATATACATATTTTGCTCTTTTGTAAATATTTAAATGTGTTTATGTAATTTTTTCGCGTTTTTCGCAATCCTCGGGCGAGAGAAATGTGGTATACTTCTGCAGATTTTATTTACTCAGAAAGTGAGATAATTATGCATCCTTATCGCACACATACCTGCAACGAACTCCGTGCGGCTGACGCTGGCAAGACTGCCCGTATTTCTGGTTGGGTCTTCCGCAAGCGCGACCACGGCGGTATCCTCTTCATCGACCTGCGCGACCATTACGGTCTGACCCAGGTTGTCGTTCACCCTAGCCGCGCCTTCTTCGGCGATGTCGAGAAAATTAAACTCGAATCCGTCGTTACCTTCACTGGCGAAGTGGTGCTCCGCGATGCCGAAACGATTAACCCTGATCTGCCCACTGGCGAGATCGAACTCGTTGCCAATGCGTGCTCCATTGAGTCCTTCGCTGAGACGACCCCCATCTACATTCCCGACGAAACCGACCCCGCCGAGGATATGCGCCTCACCTACCGCTATCTCGACCTGCGCCGTGATCGTGTACACAAAAATATTGTGCTCCGCTCCAAGCTCATCAGCTTCCTGCGCAAGCAGATGGAAGCCCACGGCTTCAGTGAATATCAGACCCCGATTCTGACCTGCTCCAGCCCCGAGGGCGCCCGCGACTATCTCGTTCCTTCTCGTGTCCACCACGGCAAGTTCTACGCGCTGCCCCAGGCACCTCAGCTGTTTAAGCAGCTCCTTATGGTCGCCGGCTTCGACCGCTACTTTCAGATTGCCCCCTGCTTCCGCGATGAAGATTCCCGCGCCGACCGTTCCCCGGGCGAATTTTATCAGCTCGATATCGAAATGAGCTACGCCACGCAGGAAGATGTTTTTGCTGTTGTCGAAGACGTGCTCAGTAAAGCCTTCGCCGAATTCGCTCCCAAAGATTGGAAGATTGACGGAGCTCCCTGGCGCCGCATCCCTTATCGTGAAGCAATGCTCACCTATGGTTCGGATAAGCCTGACCTGCGCAACCCCTTGAAAATCGTAGATGTTACCGACATCTTCGCCAATTCTGGGTTCGGTGCTTTCGCCAAGGCTATCGCCAATGGCGCTATCGTTCGTGCACTCCCTGTTCCCGGCATCAAGACCAAGCCCCGTAGCTTCTTCGACAAGCTCGAGCCTTGGGCTAAACAGGAGCTCGGTGCCAAGGGGCTCGCCTACCTCGTCTGGGATACCGACAAAATCAAAGGTCCTATCGCTAAGTTCCTCAAGCCCGAAGAACTCGATGCTCTCGCCAAAGTCGGTAATCTCAAAGACGGCGATGCCATCTTCTTCTTCTGCGACAGCCCTGATAAGGCCCCCCTTATGATGGGCGCGCTCCGTAAGAAAATGGGTATCGACCTCGATATCGTCGAAAAAAATGCTTATCGCTTCTGCTGGATCACCGACTTCCCCTTCTTCGAGAAGGATCCTGAAACCGGTGCCACCATCTTCTCGCACAACCCCTTCTCGATGCCTCAGGGCGGCATGGATGCGCTGAATAACCAGAATCCGCAGGATATCCTGGCCTACCAGTACGATGTCGTCTGCAACGGGATTGAGCTCTCCTCTGGTGCCGTTCGCAACCACCGTCCTGAGATTATGTACAAGGCCTTTGAAATGGCTGGCTACGGGCGCGAAGTTGTGGAACAGAAGTTTGGCTGTCTGCTGAACGCCTTCAAGTTTGGAGCACCGCCCCACGCCGGTGTCGCTCCAGGTGTCGATCGCATGGTTATGCTCCTCGCTGGCGAGGAAAATATTCGCGAAGTCATCGCCTTCCCGATGAATCAGAAGGCTGAAGACCTTATGATGCATGCTCCCGCAGAAGTTACCGAAAAGCAACTCCGCGAGCTCCACATCTCTGTGCGTCCCCACGGTGGTCAGCCTAAGCCCGCAACGCAGGCTTAATGATATCTGGCCTATTGTCAAAAAGAGCGGCACCCAATCGGGTGCCGCTCTTTTTGACTCCCTTTGCTTCATGCAGATCCGTAAAAACCTGACAGTTTCGATTTGAAGCACTTCAAAAACAGTAGATTCTATTAATGCGCCCTTTTTGCAGAACGATAAAAAATGACTTGCAAAGCAGTTAATACTGTGCTATATTATGTGCATTCCTTTTGGGGGTATAGCTCAGTTGGTAGAGCGTCTGAATGGCATTCAGAAGGTCAGGAGTTCGAATCTCCTTACCTCCACCAAATCCAAAATGTTTCGGATTTATATTAAATGAAAAATAGAAAGTCGCAG
>SAMEA104404097__coassemble_1195_pt1 | contig 22447 bp, 18 predicted proteins | sample SAMEA104404097__metabat2_high_PE_096 | metagenome-assembled genome bin SAMEA104404097 (sample SAMEA104404097) | Balaenoptera acutorostrata | reverse complement strand
AATTACGGGACTTTCACCCGCAGAAATGCGTACATGCCGAGCACACCCAAAAAAAACGACTGCCAGAGGCAGTCGTTTTTTTATAAATTTCGCAGAAAAATTTACTCAGATGCCAGCAATCTGACCAGAGAGCGCGAGCATACGCGCCTCGACAGACTGAATTTCAGCGAAACCCTGCGAGCTAACGGGGCTAATGCCGTCGGAAGCTTCCATGGAGGAGTCGGCCTCGTTGTAGATGGTGGCGGGGCAGTCGGACAGAGAGTCGAAAATGATGTTGCCCTTGTAGAGGGACAACTTCACAACACCGTCAGCGTGCTCAACCAAGGTGTCGACAGCGCGGCGGGCGGCGAGACAGGCGGGATCGTAGTAACGACCATCGTAAATCTCGTCGGTAATGAGCTTGGAGAGCTGCATGAAGAAAAGCGTTGCGTGACGATCCATGACCGCCTGGTACACGTAGCGGACGGCGGAACCGAGAAGTTCCATGCCGGGGGCTTCGTAGACACCGCGGCTCTTGGTGCCGATGATGCGGTTTTCAAGCGCATGCTTCATACCGATACCGTTGCGGCCACCAATTTCGTTGGCGAGCATCATGGCTTCAAGCGGGGTAACATCCTTGCCGTTAATCTGAACGACGCGGCCCTTGGAGAAGCGGAGGGAGACCTGTTCCATTTTGTCAGGAGCCTGCCAGGGCCACACACCCATGGTGGGTTCCACAATCTGCATGGAAGTTTCCATGCTCTCGAGATCTTCGGCTTCATGGGAGAGACCGGCCATATTGGCATCGGTGGAGTATTTCTTCTTTCCGCCAGCAAAGGCAACGATGCCGTACTGGGCGAGATAATCGACCATCTGGGTGCGACCTGGGAACTTCTCGAGCAGACCAGCGTCACGCCAAGGGGCGTACACCTTCATTTCGGGCGCAAAGACATTGGTATAGCGTTCGATACGCATCTGGTCATTGCCGCGGCCGGTGGCACCATGAACGAGCACCTGGCAACCACGCTTCTTCATCTCGGGAATCAGCCCTTTGATGGTAACTGCACGACCGATACCAGTGGAGTTCCAATAGCCGCCGTCATACATCGCCTGGCACTTAACCGCTTCGAGGCAGGCATCGGCCATTTCTTCACGAAGGTCGACAATTACCGTCTCGATGCCGCAGGGAGCCATACGCTTGGCAACATCGTTAATATCTTTTTCGTCGGGCTGACCGATGCCGCCAGTGAAACCGATCACCTTCACGCCGGCTTCCATCATTACCTTGGCAATCGTACGAGAATCGAGACCACCCGAAACGCAGGTGCCTGCAACCATTCCCTTGAGGTCATTGAGTACCAGAGCCATGTCTGTATCTCCTTATTTGAATTTAAAAACTCAAAAAAGTATACCACATTATGGCAGCGCTGTCCTTTTCTTGTAGAAGAATCTTTCTCATATGCTATACTGTATGCATGAAATCCATCCACGTTGCCATCGCCTGCGGAGGTACAGGCGGCCATATCCACCCTGCTCTGGCTGTCGCCGAAACGCTTAAATCGCAAAGCTATAAACTTTCTCTCATCCTGTCCGGAACCCGTGTTGCAGAACAACGCACAGCCGACACCTGGCAAGGTCCGCTCCTGAAGTCTGGTGCCCGCCCCATTAAAGATCTGCGCAATTTTTTGGCAATTCTGCGTTGCCTGTGTTTCCTGCGGAGGCAAAAGCCCGACGTTCTATTCGCCACTGGCGGCTATACCAGTTTTGCGCCAGTTGTCGCCGCTCGTATGCTGAAAATTCCAGTAGTAATGCATGAAGCCAATAGCCGCATCGGACGCGCCGTCCGCTTTCTCTCCCGCCACTGTAACATCAACACCGTAGCTCTCTCTTTTGAGGACAGTGCCAAGCAAATTCCATGGGCCCACACCGTCTTCACTGGGCTCCCTCTGCGTAGCTCCGTCTTAAATGCACTTGCTCGCGCACGCGCAACGCGCGGAAAACGTGAAGGCGAAGCACTTAGCATCCTCGTAACCGGCGGCAGCCAGGGCGCACACGGCATGAACAAACTCGTCACCCCCGTACTCGCATCACTCGCTGCTTCAGATAAAAATGTTACCGTATTGCACCAGTGTGGGAAAGCAGACGAAGCCTCTATTACCGAAGCCTATGCCGCCACCGAAGGACGCGCCAAGGCAGTGCCGTTCATCGACGACATAGGCAGCGCCTATGCCCAAGCGGATATCGTCATCGCCCGTGCTGGTGCAGCGACTTGCTTTGAGATCGCCCGATGTGCCATCCCCACAATCTTCATCCCATTGCCCACCGCAGCAGACGATCATCAGACAAAAAACGCGCAGGCACTGGCGGAATGCGGCGGTGCCGTCTGTATCAACCAACGAACATCCTCACCCGAACAGTTTGCCGACATCCTTCGTAGCCTCTATAGCGATTCGTCACTGCGCACCTCCATGCGCTCCGCCCTGGAGGCGCTTCCCCATACGGATGCCGCAGCTGCCGTTGCCGACATTCTCGTCGCTGCAGCCCAGGCCTGATAGCCGCATTGTTCATATTCATCCGTACGAAGTACCACATTTCACGCATGCATCTATTCTCTTATAAGCCGACAAAAGAGACCTGATATTCATGCGTTTATCTTGTCTATTTCCGTTTATCGGTGCGCGGCAGACTCTTTTATGATATACTGCCGTCATTCATCCTCTCTTAGCCCTTACGGAAGATCCGCCAGATGAACCGCATTCAATATCTTATCCGCCGTCTTATGCTAATTGTGCCGACTTTTTTCGGCATCACCGTTGTTTGTTTCCTGTTGACCCGTCTGCTCCCCGGTGGACCGGTAGACATGAAAATGGCTCAGATGCGCGGCATGGGAGCTGGCGGTGAAGCTGGCGGTGGTGCCAATGCAGCACTCGTCAGCGAGGACATGAAAAAGGAATTAAACCGCCAGTTCGGCTTCGATCAACCCATCTGGAAGCAGTATGTCAACTGGGCGTTCCGTGACCGCTTGGGTATGGCGATGAAAAGTTATGAATACCCTGACCGCACGGCTTGGGAACTCATCCGCCGCCGCCTGCCTGTCTCCCTTTGGTTCGGCATTACGGCTTTTTTGATGTCCTACCTAGTCTGTATTCCATTGGGCATTGCCAAGGCACTCCGACACGGCTCTTCCTTTGACTTTGCCTCCAGCGTCATGGTCTTCTCGGCTTATGCCATCCCAGCATTCGCCGTCGGTATGATTCTGAAGATGTGCCTCAGCGGTACCGTAGACGGGCTATGGGATATCTTCCCAATCGGCGGCTTCGAGACGGATGCCGCGCTGGAAGCCGGCGGCTGGGCACTGTTCTGGGACCGTGCCTATCACATGGTACTCCCCGTGACCGCCTACGTGATGACAAGTTTTGCCCTACTGACCATCATGATGAAGAACTCCCTGATGGAGCAGATGAGTGCCGACTATGTGCGCACCGTCCTGGCCAAGGGTGCCACGCGCAACCGAGCCATCTGGGGTCACGCCCTCCGTAATGCCCTGATTCCGATTGCTACTGGCTTCGGCAGTGTACTCGGACTCCTCTTCGCTGGCTCCATGATTATCGAAACCCTCTTTGAAATCCCTGGCATGGGGCAACTTTCTTTAAACGCGCTAGTCGGTCATGACTATGCAGTCTTCATGGCCATGCTAGTGATGACGGCATCCATTCAGCTCTTCGGCAATCTCATTTCCGACTTCTGCTACATGCTGATTGACCCGCGCATCCACTTCGATTAAAGCGGGACAGCGCGGCAGATGAACGATATTCTGCGCGAAAAGCTTCGGCACCTGCCCGAAAAACCAGGCTGCTATCTCTATCGGGACCGGGCAGGTACAATTATCTATGTCGGCAAGGCAGTTAACCTCCGCCGACGAGTCCAAAGCTACTTCCGTACCTCCACCATGCGAACGGCACCGCCCAAACTTCGCAGCCTAGTGCACCATGTCGAAGACCTCGAAATCCGCATTGTCCGCTCCGAAGCCGAAGCCCTGTTGACCGAAAGCCACCTAATCAAAACCTACCGACCGCGCTTCAACATCCTTCTGCGCGACGACAAGCGATATCTCTCTCTACGGGCCGACCCCAAGACTGCTTTTCCGAAAATCGTCACTTGCCGCATTGTGCGCGATGATGGGGCATACTATTTCGGACCGTTTCCATCATCCACGGTCGTACGTGCAGCCTTGGACTTCACCGAAAAACGCTTCGGACTGCGCCATTGCTCCGTACTCCGACCTGGACCTGAGGATCACACGCACTGCATGGCGGATGTCATTCGGTTCTGTACAGCCCCGTGTCTCGGAAAAATTTCGGAGGCAGATTACCACGCCCGCTTTGAAGAAGCCTGTGCCTTTCTACGTGGGGAGCGGCCAGATATCATCGACGAGGTTCGCGGACAGATGACTGCTGCCGCCGAAAAGCAGGATTTTGAACGGGCCGCCCGCCTGCGGGATACTTGGCTGGCGCTGAAGGAGATAACCAAAGAACGCGCCAAAGCCCGCCTAATGCTCGGCGTCCGGCGCGATGCCACCGAAAAAGGACTGGACGAACTGACCGAACGCCTGCAGCTGAGCGCCCCCCCAAAGGTCATCGAATGCTTCGATATTTCGCACCTCATGGGGTCGCATACCGTCGCCTCCATGGTGGTGGCCGTGGACGGCGTGCCGGACAAACGCCGCTACCGCCGATTTCGAGTCCGATCCGTCACCAACGACGACCCGCACGCCATGGCCGAAGTTATCCGACGCCGCTACACGCGCTTGAAGGAGGAAGGCGGCCCCTATCCCGATTTGCTTCTCTGCGACGGTGCACAGCTTCAGGTCGCCGCCACCCGCAATGTACTGAAAGAGCTCGGACTCTACGAAACGATTCCCGTCGCAGGCCTGAACGAGCATTTTGAGGAAATCGTCCTCGGCGACGGCCTTCCGAATCTAATTCTTCCGCGTGACAGCGATGCACTGAAAGTTCTGATGCGCCTGCGCGATGAGGCCCACCGCTTCGCCATCACCTTTAACCGCAATCTGCGCCTGCGCGCCCTGAAAGAATCCATCTTGGACGAACTTCCGGGCATCGGCAACATACGCAAACAGCAACTACTCCGGGCCTTTGGATCCATCCGGCGCCTGGCCGCAGCCGATGTTGCCGAAATCGCAAAGCAACCAGGAATTTCTGAGTCACTAGCGCAGGCTATCAAGACCTCCCTGCAGGCCCACGTACACGATTTCGACTAAGGCCTCCCCATGTATGCCCATACCACTTCTGGACAGCCCCGTCTATTAGCCGAATCCCCCCTGCGGTTTGCCGTTATAGCTGCTGTCGCAGGACTCGCCCTGCTAATCCCTTCCGTCTTTCCCTGCCCCAGCGGCTATGCCGTAGCAACGATTCCAGGAGCCTGGGTGCTGCTTCAGCCGATTTACGGCCTCGCGGTCCATTTCCTACGCCGACGCTTCCCTGGCGACCCCGTCCAACCACTCGTATTCGGACCCCAAAAAGCCCCGATGGGTGCCGTTTTACTGCATGGATTTGCTGATTCGCCCGAGACATGGCGCCGCGAGGCAGAATATCTGGCGGCACGCGGCTGGCGTATTGAAGTGCCAGTACTGTCGCATGATGCGGACGCTTCCGCTTGGTTTGCTGAAACCGAAGCTGCCGTACAGCGCCTACGTGCCGTCTGCGGCTCGGTTTCGCTCTGGGGGCACTCCATGGGCGGTGCCACAGCCCTCGCAGCCTCCGAAAAACTCCGTCCCGACGCATTAATCCTCTGGGCCCCGTTTCTAGCCCCACGGTTCGGACGACGGCTGACAGGAGGACTCTGCCGCCTCCACCGCCTTCTCTTTCTATCACCGCTGACACCGACATTTTTTCCGTGCGAACGGCACGGATGCGGCGATCCGGCAACCTTTTACCGTATCCGACGCACCGTTCCGCTGCATATGTTCCTGGCAATGTTAAATCTGCAATACCAGGCCGAACAGGCCCGTCCACTCTGTCCCATACTGGTACTGCTCTCCCAGCGAGATGCCGTGGTAAACAACCGAAAAACACGCTCGGTTCTGCACCAGGCCGTATTCCTCTCCGCTTCCAATCCCCGCTCAGGCCACGCACTGCCCAACGCATCCGACTGGAAAGAAAATCTTGAAAATACAATACAAATACTGAAACAACAGCCAGGCTTCAAAAATACAATACATAGAATATAAAGGAATTATATAAAAGAATAACATTTTTCGAGTTATTTTGAAAGGTTATAAATTCTGAGAATTTTTATTCTTTTTTGTATTAAAATCGGTCGGCCGTTTGACGGATATATGTCCGTGCGCTACAATAACGCCACAATCTGACAGTTAAAAACAATCAAAAAGAGGGTAAGGTTATGAAAAGTGTCCTGAACCAACTTTGCCAGTTGCAGGAACTCATCTTGGTACGCGACGAGCATCGGGCCAGCGGCAGTGCCGACCATATGGGGCGTCTGAATGATGCCATTGAAGAAATGACCCAGGGACTTCCCCGTAATCTGATGGCCATGACGCAACGTCTGCTTACCCGCGACCATGTGATTGTCGCCCCAGTCTACCGTGACCGCTGCGCCGTCTGCGGCATGCACCTGCCCATCAGTCAGGTTCAGGCCGTCCGCCAATGCAAATCTGTCCAACACTGCCCTGGTTGCGCCCGTATCCTCTACGAGGATTTGGATGCCCCCCAGTGGATTGGCGACATGCCTTCACGCAATGAACCCCGCAAAAACGGCATCAGTCGCTTCTCTGCCGAATCGCTGATGCTCCCCGACCTTATCGCAGGCTCTGCCGCCGATGCCATCGAAGTGCTTGCTGGCAAAATGGAGACCGAAGGCTTTATTTCCCACGCCGACAAACTCATCCAGTCGGCCATGGAACGCGAAGCCATGCTCAGCACAGCCCTCGAAAATGGCTTGGCCGTCCCCCATGTGCGCGGCGTTGAGGGCGGCTCTCTGACACTCGCCTGCGGCGTGAGCAAAGAGCCCTTTGCCTGGGATGCCGCTGGCACCCCCACCAATATCGTCTTCTTAATCACGATTCCCTCCGCGGTCAGCTCCTTCTACATGAAACTGATTTCCGGGCTCACCGAAGCATTTCTGAAAGAAGCCAACCGCAAAGCGCTCCTCGCAGCCGAAACCCCGACGGCACTCTGGAAGGCACTGACCAAGGCAACACGCTACACAATCAAGTAACACTGATTTGTATAGCGAATGCGATGAAAAAGCCCGCCAAACCTGGCGGGCTTTTTTGTTCTCCCTCCGCAACCGAGGGGAAAGTGTGCAGAAACGAACCGCAGACTCAGGCCTGCAGCAGCGTCCGAATTTCGTCAGACCAGCGCGTTTCGTCAGGAGTCTCGAGAATCAGCGGAATATTCTGCGTCCGCGGATCGCGCGCAATGGTCAGAAAAAGTTCCCAACCAATCTCACCCTCTCCGAGCGACGCATGGCGATCACAGTGCGAAGCCAACTCCGTCTTCGAGTCGTTCAGATGCATGCCACGCAAATACTGCAACCCGATGACAGAGTCCAACAAATCCATAAAATGACGATAGCCATCCGCTGTCCGAATATCATAACCAGCCGCCAGCGCATGCGCCGTGTCGATACAAAACCCAATACGGCGTTTATCGTTCACACCAGCAATGATACGGGCAAGCTCTTCGGGCGTCGCGCCAAGATACGACCCCTGCCCTGCCGTATTTTCGATAATAATTGACACCCCCTGCGTCTTCGCCAGTGCATAGTTAAAACTATCGGCCACGCGGTCACAGGCCGCTTCGGGACTCAGCTGCCTCAGATGTGCCCCTGGATGAATATTCAGACGATCCAGCCCCAACTGCTCGCAGCGATGAAGCTCATCCAAGAGCGAATTCATACTTTTCGCGTGCTTTTCAGGGTCAGCATTGGCTGGATTAATCAAATACCCAGCATGCGGCAACACCTGCGCCGGCGTATATCCGCCGTCTTTAAGTGCCTTACGAAACCCGGCAATGTCGCTTTCGGACAGTGACCTGCCAACCCACTGCCGCTGATTCTTCACAAACAGCCCAAAGCCTGTCGCGCCAAAATGCAACGCATTCGCAACGGCGCAAGCAAGCGAACCTGCCGCAGAAACATGAGGACCTATAAATCGCATCGAAACGCTCGCTTTCTTGCGCCTCCAAGCATTGGCAAAAGAGAGGCAGATAGTTTATGATTCATTGAAATTTTTAAAAATCCGGACAATTACATATCGTCGAGATACGTCATGCTGATAAACGACAAATAATGACCAGTAATCATCTTGAATGTCAGCCGTTAGACGATATTCATCGTCCGTCACCTTTCATCGGCACACAGCACCTTTTTCCGTGTTCCAAAGACTCCCACCAGTATACCACAATCCCCTCCCCCAAACAAAAATGCGAAATGATACTATAAAAGACAACCACTCTGACACTACAAAATGATAGCAATCGCCGTACCCGACGAATCGTGCGAATCCGTCGAGCATCCCATCGACCATTTACTGCAGTATCCGTCAAGGGCGCGCAAGACTCCAGCAATTGTGCGCAAAATAAAACAGATAGACTCCCCAAAAACAAAAAAGGGGGGGGGCACTTAAAAAAGTAAAAACACCATTAGTGAAGCAATTGCACTTACTTGTGCTTTACTTCATCTAAAAATGACCGTGGAGGCGATTTTTCAGGCACCACCTGAGTCAAGTCCAAAGTTATGTGTAATGCCCTTTTTCAGTAGTTGTGGCAGTTTTGAGAATCCTTGGGTTAAATACGGGCAAATTTCTGCCGTTCAGTAGCATGCTTGACGAGTACATCAGGGATGCCTGCGTTAATCATCTCCTGATATCGTGCAGCCGAGAACAAGACTCTACCGGCCATTCGACAATCGCGAAAATGCATGAGAACCAATCCCATGATACGCATGATGAGATCTTCGCTAACAAAGACATTAATCACGCGGGAGCGACGCTTCAACTCTCTATTATCTCGTTCACAAGTATTAGATGTACGAAACGCTTTTCGAATGTTTCCATCGGGGAGTGACATCACGGTCATCGCACTCTCAAAGACCCATTAAGGGCTGTTCTCCTCGCCTCTGAGACATCGTCGCAATACATCTCCAAGATGACATCCCTACGCCTTACAGCCTCTTCCATGGTCTTAGATGTAAACATCTGTCATAGCTCGTCTGCGAGCGCTGCCTGGTCGCTCTTGCGCACTTTAGTAACCAAGTTACGACGGCAGTGGAACTGACACCGTTGCCACGCCGTCTGAGGAAATACTGTCCGTGTCGCCTTCCGGATGCCTTCGTGTGCGTCGGACGTAAGCATCCAAGGTGCACCAACACCGCGCTGCTTCAGTTCTCGAAAGAAAGCGGTCCACGTATCAGAAGATTCGTTAGGTGCAACGGTGAATCCTAGAATTTAATATCTAACTTCTATTGTAATGCTATGTGCAATCAGAAATGCAACGCTTTTTCTTCGTCCGTTTTCACGGCTAGGGAAGTAGGTAGCATCAACGAGAAGAAGGGTGTAACAGCGATTCAACTGCCTAGGAGCCTGTAGAAGTATATCTACGAGCTGCAAAAAACGCCTTAAACGTGCATACCTTCGGCTTTTTCAATCATGGGTCACACTTCAATTACACAATTATATGGACGTTATCTTCACTGTACAACACACGCTTTTGTGAGTAGCTTTCTCGTGAAAGCGGAGTTGCTCCGTTTTTGATATAATAACTGAAAATCACGCAGCTGCGCGCGGACGCACGGCTGCTTTAGTTTACCGACTTCAATATTAGGAGGCCCCACCATGGCCAAAGGCGTTACGGATGCACTCAACGGCTGGAATGCCGTCAAAAGCGCGGAACTCTACGGAATTGACTCCTGGAGTCACGGGTATTTCGGGGTTTCAGCGGATGGTTACGCTACGGTTCGTTTGCGCAGGGGGGACAAAAAGCACGTCCGTGTCAAATTTCAGGAAATTGTCGAAGCTCTGCGCGACCGCGGCATGAGTTTGCCTGTTCTTCTTCGTTTCAGTGACATTCTTGCCTCCCGCATCAAAGTTATTAACGAAGCTTTTGCCAAGGCTATCAAAGAGTATAAATACCAAGGTGTCTATCGCGGTGTATACCCCATCAAGGTGAATCAGCAGCAGCAGGCCGTAAAGGATGTGGTCACCTACGGCCGCCCCTTTCATCACGGGCTCGAAGCTGGATCCAAGGCAGAGCTCATTGCAGCCCTGGCCTATATGCACGACCCCGAGGCTTATATCGTCTGTAATGGCTACAAGGACGAGGAGTTCATCCGCCTGGCCCTCTCTTCGTTGAAAATGGGACTGCAGACGATGCTTGTGCTTGAAAATCTAGACGAGCTCGACATCACTCTCCGCGTTGCCGAGGAATTGGGGGTTCGCCCCCGTATCGGCCTGCGCGTAAAGCTTAGCAGCAAGGTGGGCGGCAAGTGGAGCGAAAGCGGCGGCGACCGTTCGGTTTTCGGTCTCACCTCCACCCAGCTCATCGCGGCTGTGGACCGCCTGCGCGAGGCTGGGCGTCTAGACTGTCTCGAAATGCTCCATTATCACCTGGGCTCTCAGGTGCCGAACATCCGTGAGATTCGCGATACGATTAAAGAGGCCTCCCGCTTCTATGTCGGTCTTGTGAAGGAAGGTGCGCCCATGGGCATCTTCGATATCGGCGGCGGCCTGGCCATTGACTACGATGGTAGCCACACGAACTTTGAATCAAGCGCCAATTACGACATTTCCGAATACTGCTCTGACGTTGTTGAAGGCATCATGAATGCCTGCGACCATGCTGGTGCGCCCCACCCCACCATCATCAGCGAATCTGGCCGCGCCCTCATTGGTTACTATTCAGTGCTACTGGTTGATGTCCTAGGCACCGCCTCCTTCGCTGGTCCGGACGAGCCCAATGCGGATGACTTCGACGACCCAAAAAATCTACCCGAGTGCATCGCCAACCTACTCGATGTGGCGAAAAATCTGCGCACAAAGAATCTGCCCGAATACTTCAACGATGCCCTTTACTACCGCGAAGAAATTCACAAAGCCTTCAAGCAGGGACAGATTTCCCTCCGCCAGCATGCCGCATCCGAACGCGTATTCTGGTCCGTCCTCTCCCGCATTCGCGCCGAAGTGCCAAACCTCAAATACGTTCCAGAAGACCTACTCGGTCTCGAGAATGCCATGGCCGACACCTACTACTGTAATTTCTCGGTATTTCAGTCGCTACCAGATGCTTGGGCCATCGATCAGCTCTTTCCGATTATGCCCATTCATCGTCTCTGCGAAAAACCGACCCGGGCCGCACATCTTTCAGACATCACCTGCGACTGCGACGGCATGATTAGCCACTTCGTTGACCTGCACGATGTGAAGCACGCCCTCCCCCTGCACTCTATCTCCAAGGACGAGGACTACATTCTCGGAGCCTTTCTGGTCGGAGCCTATCAGGAAACCCTCGGCGACCTGCATAATCTCTTCGGCGACACGCACGTTGTCTCGGTCTGCCTAGACGAAGACGGCGACATCGACTTCACCGAGGAGATTGAAGGCGACTCTGTAGCCGACGTACTTTCCTACGTGGAATACACGCCTGCCGACACTCTCGCCCGCTTCCGCCACCTAACCGATGCCGCCATGAAAGCCAAGCGCATCACAGCCCAGGAGCGTCGCAGAATTCTCACTTCTTACGAAAATGGCCTCCGCGGCTATACCTACTTCGAAGTGTAAACACCACAGGCGCTTACACAGGGAATAAGGAATAGGGAATAGGTTCCCGGGTGGGCTGCGTCCACACTGCTTCCCTCCTGGGGACCCACAGGACACCCGCAGGGACAGGTACCTGACGAGGTACGCCTCTGGCACCTCCCGCGCCTCCGGCGTGCTTAACAAAACGGGTTGTGGAGCAGCGCCCCACCCGAAACTGTTCCCGAGTTTGTCATTCCAAGCCTCATTAGCGCCTCGGTCTACTCCCATTAGTCGTCACTGTCCACTATCCACTGTTCACTGTCCACTATCCGTTGGCGCTCCGCGCCACTGCCATCGAGGTCTGTTATGATGCGTCCGACCGAAATCATCCGTCACTTTACGAAACACGCAGCTGGCTCTGTTTTGATTAAACAGGGCGACACCTGGGTACTCTGCACCGCCTCTATCGAGGAAAAAGTTCCACCTTTTCTGCGCGACACTGGCAAGGGCTGGATTACTGCAGAATATTCGATGCTTCCCTCCTCCACCCTCTCCCGCAAGGATCGCGACATCAAGCGTCTGAAACAGGACGGCCGCAGCGTGGAAATCGGCCGTCTGATTGGCCGTGCCCTCCGCGCTTCCATTAACATCGAGAAGCTCGGCGAGCGCACAATCACGATTGACTGCGATGTACTACAGGCCGATGGGGGTACCCGTTGCGCCTCCATTACTGGCGGCATGGTTGCCCTGGAAGATGCGGTGGCGAAACTGATTACCGATGGGGAGCTAACAGAATCGCCCCTTGTCCGCCGCGTCGCCGCTATCAGCGTCGGCATCTGCGCCGGTGAACCTACGCTCGACCTCGATTACATCCACGATTCCTCCGCGGATGTCGACATGAACGTCATCATGACATCGGACGGACGCTTTGTGGAACTTCAGGGCACCGCTGAGCACGAACCCTTCACTGACGAACAGCTCGACATTTTACGTGCCCTTGCAAAGAAAGGCTGCGCCCGCCTCTTCGAGGCTCAGGAGAAGGCACTTCATGCCGACGAATGATGAATAATAAACGATAAATGATTGCCGGCACCTGCAGCCTCGAGACTCTCTTTAACTGGCTGCTGGGCCGCCACCACCATCCGGCAACTCGCAAAATTATTTTGAAGGCAACAAACAATGTTTACCGTCAGACTCAAAGCCAAACGCGACCGCCCTACCCGCTTCGGACACCCCTGGATTTTCTCTGGTGCTGTCGAGAGTGTTGATGGCACTCCTGCTCGCGGCGAAACCGTCACCGTCACCAACAATAAGGGTACTGTACTCGGGCGCGGTGCCTGGTCGCCCGACTCTCAGATACGCATTCGCATGTGGACATTCGATGCCGATACCGAAGTGGACGAGGCCTTTTTCGAGCGACGTCTCCGTCAAGCCCTCGCCGTCCGCGATGGCATGGAGATTCGTTTCGCCACAAACGCCTTGCGTCTGGTCAATGCCGAAGCAGATGGCTTCCCTGGATTGACCGTGGACCGCTTCGGCAGCGTGCTGGTCGGTCAGTTCACGACCGCGGGTGCAGAGTTCCACAAACAGACGCTTGTCCGTCTGCTGATGACACTCACTGGTGCTACAGCCTTTTACGAACGCAGTGATGTCGACAGCCGCCGCCGCGAGGGCCTTGAAGAGACCACTGGCCTTCTCGCTGGCAATCTGCCCGTGGAGCCAATCATCATCACCGAAAACGGCATCCGCTTTGAAATTGACATCAAATCCGGCCACAAGACAGGCTTCTACCTCGACCAGCGCGAAAATCGCCGCATCATCGCGTCCTACGCCAACGGTCTGGACGTACTCAACACCTTTTCCTACACTGGTGGCTTCGGCATCGCCGCGCAGTCGGCCGGTGCCAAGACCGTTACCCACGTCGACCTCTCCGCGCCCGCCCTTGAGATTGCGAAACGCAACAGCGCCATGAATGCCGGCGATTGCAGCAGCGTTGGGTTCGTGCAGGGCAATGTGTTCAGTGAACTCCGCGCACTGCGTGACCGCGCCCGCTCCTTCGGTCTGGTCGTGCTCGATCCGCCAAAGTTCGCCGAAACCCGTAGCCAGACCAACAAGGCACTGCGCGGCTACAAGGATGTCAACCTTATCGGCATCCGACTCGTGAAGCCTGGCGGACTGCTCGCCACCTTCTCCTGTTCTGGCGCGATTGATCCCGCCCTCTTTCGGACGGTTGTGGCCGAAGCAGCACACGATGCAGGGCGCGAGGTCCGCATTCTGCACGAACTCCGTCAGGCACCAGACCACACCGAAGCTCTAACTTTCCCCGAAGGTCTCTATCTAAAGGGTCTGCTCTGTCGCGTCCTCTGAGGGCGCTGTACACCGATGAAGGATGAACGATAAATAACTGTGGGTAGCTGCCGTCACGGAGCTCTTGGGTCCAGCCTTTTCTCGGCGATACGCCCTCTGCTCATTCCTTTTTCAGGAACCGTTCATCCGCCAGCACACGGGCAGTTTACATTTTCCGTACGGAGAAACGCAATGAAAGCATTCAAGGCCTACGACATCCGCGGCATTTACGGCACCGAGGTCACCGAAGACCTGGCGTACCGCGTCGGCCGCTGCCTTCCCAAACTGCTAGAGACCCACTCTTTCCTGGTCGGACGCGACACCCGGCTCTCTTCCAAGGTCCTGCGCGATGCGCTGATCCGCGGTCTTACCGAGGCCGGGGCCAATGTGGACGACATGGGCCACGCCACCACCCCCATGACCTACTATTTCACCGCGGCCAAGGGTTACGGCGGCGCTGTCATGATTACAGCCTCGCACAATCCTAAGGCCTACAACGGGCTCAAGGTCTCCAAGGCTGGCGCGAAACCCTGTGGCTACGATCTCGGGCTGCGCACCATAGAGCAGTGGATTGAGTCCGACACGCTGCCACCGAAGGCCGAAATACCAGGTGCCGTGCGCGAAGTCGCCTACGACGAAGAATATATCGCTTACATGCAGGCCCACCTACCGATACGCGCCGCTGGACATTTCGCCGTAGATTGCTCCGACGGCGTGGCGGGGCTCTTCGCTCGACGCATCTTCGGTGACCGCGCAATCTACCTCAATGACATCCCTGATGGCACCTTCCCCCATCACGGTCCCAATCCGCTCGATGCCGACAGCCGGAAACAACTTGTAGACTGTGTCATTAGCAACGGCCTTGATTTCGGTCTAATTTTTGATGGCGATGCCGACCGCGTTGCGCTTGTAGACAACATCGGCCGCTTTGTGCCGCCAGATGCCATGATTCCCCTGTATGCGCATCTGCTCGGCAAGGGCGACAGTAGCGGCGTAGTGGTGCACGATGTGCGAACCTCCCGCGGCGTCATCGAAACCCTGCGCGAGGACGGCTTCGATGCCCGCATGGTCCGCGTCGGTGCTGCCTACGCCAAGACGGTTCTACGCGAAGAAAACGGCCTTTGTGGCGGAGAAGTAGCTGGACACTACTACTTTCGCGACTTTTTCTACTGCGACAGCGGTATTTTGGCCGCCTGCCTCACGCTCCGTATCGCCGCCAATCTCCGCGAAAAAGGTAAAACCCTGGCCGCGGCTCTTGCGCCCATTATCGACCGTTACCACTCGTCAGGAGAAGTCAACATCCATGGAGTGGAAGACCGTTCCGCAGCCATCGGCCGCGTTGTGGAGGCACTTCTAAAGGTCTTCGGCGAACCCGAGAAGCGGATAGACTTCGACGGCACACGTCTCGACTGGAAAGATAGCTGGTTTGGTGTTCGCGCCTCGAATACCGAGCCCATTCTCCGTCTTGCTGGCGAAGCCCGGACGCCCGAAGCGCTAACCAAACTACTTGACACCGCCCGAGGCGCAGTATAAACTATAGGGCAGTTGAAGGAACCCGAAAGGAATCGTGCCATGAGTATTTGTTGCCGCCTGCTCCTCCCTGCCCTGACCATCTGCACTGCCGTCGGCTGCCTACCTACGGCAAACCCCTACGGCCGCAAACCCGCAGCCGTCACAACTGCGGCTATTGAAGATCCGCGCGTTGTACTCGACAGTTCGCTGGGCAAAGACCTCGTTCTGACCCGCGTCACACTGATTCCCAATGCCACCGGACGCATGCGTGCCCGTATCGAACTGGAAAACATGACAAAAGGCTTCCTAAGCATCTCCACAAAAATCGAGTGGTATGACATCGACAACATGATTATGGTCTCCGCTGGCGGTGCCGACAAACAGGAATCCTTCGACCCGCGCGATACACGCGAACTTATTTTCGAAGCGCCCTCCAAAGATGCCCGAAATTTCCGGCTCATGCTTCAAAATCCCAACAACTGACCCACCGCACAGCCTGCATTTTTCTTCATTCATCGGCACAACATGCCGTTTTATGGTATACTGTATAAAAATTTTCAGAAAGGTACCGTATCCCATGATGGATTCCAAAGCCGATTTTGCCGCCATGCTCGCTGCAGGCGGTCTCAATTACCGCCGCGGGTTTGATCCCGGCGAAGAAGTTTCCGCATACATTATCTCGACCAAAGGCAGCTATGCCGTATTGGATGTAGGGGCCAAGGATGAAGGCATTCTCCCTCGTGAAGAGCTGCTTCAAGAAGACGGCACGCTGAAGGCCAATGCCGGCGACACAATTAAGGTGTGGTTTGTCGGGATGCGCCAGGGCAATATGACATTCACTGCCCGCCGCAAGGCCACTGGCCGCGGTAATGCCGCCGTGCAGCAGGCTTTCGAATCTAGCACACCGATGGACGCACTCGTAAAATCCGAAATTAAAGGCGGATACGAAATCGACATTGCCGGCCTTCGGGCGTTCTGCCCTTATTCGCAGATGGAGCTTTTCCGCACAAAGGATTCTGCGGACTTTGTTGGTACCAAACAGACATTCCTCATTACGGAATACGCCGAAGACGAACGCGGTTTGAATGTACTCGTTTCCCGCCGTGCGCTACTCGAACGCGAGCGTGCCGCACAAAAGGATGCCCTCTTTGCCGAACTGTCCGAAGGTCAGACCCGTGAGGGCATCGTCACCCGCATTCTGGACTTCGGTGTATTCGTCGATCTCGGCGGTGCCGAAGGACTGATTCCCAACCGTGAGCTCTCCTGGGAGCGTGGACAGAAGGCCGAAGATGTCGTGAAGCCCGGCGACACCGTTGAAGTGCTGATTCAGCGAGTTGACACCGACACCGAACGTATTTCCCTCTCCCTCCGCGGCCTGCAGGAAAATCCTTGGGACCTCTTCAATGCCCAGTACCGCGTCGGCGATGTGCTGAACGCCAAGATTGTCCGCATCACCGGGTTCGGAGCCTTTGCCCAGCTCATTCCGGGCGTAGACGGACTGCTGTCCAACGGACGCCTAGCTGCCCTCGCAAAAGGGAAGCGCATCGCAACGGCCCACGAAGTCGTCGAAGAAGGCCAGATGCTGGAAGTCCGCGTTGAAAACATCGACTGCGACAGCCATAAAATCGCACTGAAGCCTGTAACGGCAGAGGAGCCTACGGCCGCCAAGGATGCGCCGAAAAACGATCCCGAAGATGATCCCCGTGAATGGATACGCGCCAACCGTGCAAAGAATGCTACGGTCGGCAACAATCCTTTCGCCAACCTCAGTCTCTGAGGACGGACCTGCGCCGGATGAAGCATCTTCCACGAAATCTTTACTACACGCAGCACGGCACCACCGTGCTGCGTTATTGGCAAAATAACGGCAAAAGTGCCTGCCGTGAGACTCCTTATCCTGCAGCACTACTTTCCTGCCCTCCCGACCCATCCGCATCCGTACGCCCGGGTGTACTGGAAACCCCCAGAGCTGTGATGTTCGAAGCTTTTCGCGGCCTCCCGCTGGCTCCTACCGGCGACTGGACCCTAGGCCCGGACGGATTCAGTCCACTATATCGCAATGTCTTTGCCGCGTTGCTGCGCATGTTGCGTCTGCCGCCAGAACAACGCTGGTGTGTCCGGGGAGAACCTGGCTGGTTTTTACAATTCGGCCTGCACGAAACCGACGGCTCCTACACGCTAGGGGCGTTTATTCTCCCCTGCGGCAAACCGGCGGTGCTGACATTCCGCTCCGCCGACCTATTGGATGCCCTTCCTTCGGAAACACCCTTCGTAGCCATGGATATCACTTCCGCTTCGGACGGTCTATCCGAGCAGACCGATGAAAGGATGGGATGGGATACTCGGATCCGTCTGCCGATTGCCGATAACGGGGCCGCGCTGATTCGTCTCCGACCACGTTACGACATCTGAAGCCGACATCTACCGAAAAAGGCTGCCGCATTTCACGATACGGCAGCCTTTTTAGTACCTCATGCGGCAAATAAGGCACCTTATGCCAATGAATAATGAATAATTATAGGCAACTACCGCCACAACGCCTGCGCACCACGGTGAAATATTCACAGCGATGAAGAATCCGTCCGAAAATGGCACATGAACGGAGACATCAGGACTGTTCAGCGTCTACTGTTCGCGGTCTGCCATTCTGCATTTTCCGCAAAAGCGTTAATAGCATCAAAGAATTCGGCACGGGCCTGGCGAACCTCCTCGGGGTATTGTTCGGAGACGGTGCGGCCAGCCCCAAATGCCAGAGCATGTCGTTTGATGACCAAGCGTTCGGCAATCAGCTGCTGAAATGCGGGATCAAGTAAGCGATGACGGGGATAGTCCATCGTCTCAAATATAACTTCGGGCGGCGACAGGTCAAGCTTCGTCCGATTTTTTGAAGAGAGCGTACTCAGAAAATAATAATATTTTCCAGTACGGTCATAGCCCATCGTTCGTTGTCCGCGGCAGAAGACATCGTTCAGGAAGTCGTGCTTTATGCCAACGTAGGATTTGACACTACAGGGCGGCATTCGGTCGCATATATCGTCAAAGAGTGCATTAAGATTGCGGCCGATACGCTCCTTTACGGCTTCAAGAACGGTCCGATGCAGAGTGGCAGCGATAGCGCGGTATCTATCGAGCGTAGCTTCCAGTTCATCCACCTGGTCACAGCGCATGACGGAGCGGTGATTACCAATAGACCAAAGATAGGCTTCGCGCAGCGCGGCAAGTTCCTCTTTCAGTCGACTAAAGGTGTAGCGTTCTGCGCTTCCATCCGCCTCGTCCAATACGGGGCAGACAGCTTCGAGTGCGTTCAGTTCATCAATATCAGAAGGAAGCAGGACTTCGTAGCCAGAGGAACAGCGTGCTGCGAGAGATTCGTCCAGCAGAAATTCAGAAGGAATCTGCAGGGTTAGCCGGCCAACCTGCGTTTTTCGAAAGGAGAGATGGGCAGCGCAGACGGTGACGCACTGACGACAGAGACGCAGCGCCTCCTCCATGGTTAGAGCGTTGTGACCAGCTAGCCGCACGCTACAGTCGCGAACGATTTCTTCGAGTTCGGCAACTTTACGGTCTTTGTCACGAAGTTGGGCCTGACGGTCGGCAAGCAGCCGCTCTAGATCACTGAGTGTCACGACAGAGGAATCGACGAGATTACGGATATCCTCCATATTAACGGGACGTTCAGCCATGGGGCACAGACTATCGAGATATGCCTGTGCGAAGCGAGGTTCGGCATCAAGCAACACTCCGTTTGGTGAACGGCCCCGCAGGTCGGTTTCGTAACAGGTTTCCATCAAGCGGGGAACCGGAGTGAATATCAACGTTCGATCATCGGCAGTCAGCAGGCCCAGACGCATCCGTGGAGCATTCCAGAACCAGCACAAATCAGGACGAGATGCATGTTCTCTATCGGCCACCCACAACGCCAGCAGAGCACGCGCCTCGCCGTAACCCAGCTTCACAATGTTAAGCGACACATCCAAAGCCACCCGAAAAACATAATCAGGAACCACTGAACCAAACAGATCTTCTTCGGAACGGGTGCTGAACCAACGCTCCTTTTCAATCAACACCCGAGCCACCTCAAGCGATACGCCAGGAGCGAACAGTGTCACCTTTCGTTGCGCCCCGCGAATCATCTTTGCCAACACTTCGTCTGTTACATTGCAAACATACATTGTCTTCATTGGAGTTCCTTGTCCATAAGGGGCACGGCTCGCCTCATACCGTCCTTTCCCCGAGGCATCTAGGAGTCTGTAGGAGTATAGATACGAAAGTCGAAAAAAGTGAAAGAAGTGGGCAGAAACGAGGATTTTGAAGGAGTGCAGTGCCCCTGCATGAAAAAAAGCCGAAGTTTATGCACGTTTAAGGCGCTTTTACATCCCATGGATATGCTTCTACAGGCTCTAGGATACGTTCGCCCTGCACCTATCTGCCGTCAGCATACCAAAAGCCGCCCGTTGGGCGGCTTCTTCAGACTCTTCATATTAATGAATGAGAAAAATCGTTTATATCGACTTAGTTTCATAGCTGAAATGCAACAAGTGATGCATTACCGACGGCGAGTCTCGGAAAAACTGTTTTTCCTAAAGCCTGTGGAGACAGACACCCGCAATTATTTGTCATTCATCGGCACGAAGAGTCCTTCATGAGGGTTCCAAGACACGCTGTCTCAGGATTCCAGCCCGAGTCCTTCGCCCAGCCCGAAGTGCTCAAAAACGTAATCAATATCTTTGTCGCCGCGGCCAGAGAGGTTAACCAGAATAGAGCCATGAGGATGTTCCTTGGCGTAGCGGATGGCATAGGCCACGGCATGCGCGCTTTCAATAGCTGGAATAATACCTTCGGCACGAGACAATTCAAAGAAGGCCTTCATGGTTTCTTCATCGTTGACCGTTTCATAAGCCACGCGGCCACGGTCGTGCAACCAGGCGTGTTCAGGACCGATGGACTGATAGTCCAGCCCTGAGGCCACGGAGTAAACAGGCATGGGCGTTCCATCCTCCTCCTGCAGCGTGTAACTCTTAAATCCATGAAGAATACCAGGCTTTCCATAAGTAATCGAGGCGGCATGGTCGCCGGGTTTTCCGCCACGGCCCAGCGGTTCCACTCCGTATAGGGCCACGTCGGCATCGTCCAAGAAACCACAAAAGATACCAATGGCATTGGAACCGCCGCCGACGCAAGCAGCCACAGCATCTGGCAATTCGCCAGTCATACCGAAAAACTGCTCGCGGGCTTCATCGCCAACAATCTTCTGGAAGTCACGCACAATCATCGGAAAGGGATGAGGCCCCACCACCGAACCGATGCAGTACAGCGTATCTTCGGGATCCTTTAAGTACGCCTCGAAGGCCGCATCCACGGCTTCCTTCAACGTTTTCTGTCCATGGGTCACCGGAATAACATTGGCCCCGAGAATCTTCATACGAAGCACATTCGGATGCTGTTTGGCAATATCAACCTCACCCATATAGATATCGCAGGGCAGGCCGAAGTACGCTGCGGCCGTGGCCATAGCCACGCCATGCTGGCCAGCACCAGTTTCGGCAATAACCCTCTTCTTTCCCATGTACTTGGCTAGCATCACCTCACCCATACAGTGATTGAGCTTGTGTGCGCCAGAGTGGTTAAGGTCCTCTCGCTTCAGGTAGATGCGGCCGCCGAGGCGGTTACTAAGGTTACGGCAGTAATACACTGGCGTAGGACGGCCCTGAAAGTGAGCGCGAATCTGACGCAGTTCGGAAATGAAATCGTGTGATTTACTAATGCGGTAATAGGCGTCGGCAATTTTGGCCATCTCCTTACGGAGGTTCTCAGGTACAAAGGCACCGCCGTAAGGCCCAAAGAAGCCATTGGCATCGGGGTAATCTTTGAAATACGTACTCATGACATCTCTCCAGGAGCCTTCGGCCCCTGCCAAAGGTCTCCGATTGCGGACTCAACAGCCCTTAACGAAAGCGGCGGGCAAATTCCTTTGCCAAATCAACATAAGCCTGAGCGCCAGCGGAGGCGGGATCATAAATAACCACCGGCTGTCCGAAGGAAGGCGCTTCGGAAATCCGAATATTGCGGGGGATAACCGTCTTGTAAACCAATTTTCCGAAGTGTTTGCGCACCTCTTCGACAACATCGCCAGATAAGTTGGTGCGACGATCGAACATAGTCATCAAAATGCCTTCGACTTCGATATCGGGATTGACTCCATTGTCGTGCAGGCGCCGAACGACATCGGTAATAACCTTAAGACCTTCCATTGCGTAATATTCGCACTGCATTGCTACCAAAACGCTATTGGCAGCTGCCAGCGACGATGTCATCAGAATACCGAGCGAGGGCGGACAGTCAATCAAAATATAATCAAACACGCCAGCTGTCAGTACTGGCTGAAGCAACGTGCGCACCACTTGAAGGTGATTTTCCTGACGGGCAATTTCAATTTCTGCACCAGACAGGTCAAGTTCGGATGGAATAATATTCACATTCTCGATAGGCGTTCCCTGGATAATATCTCCGATAAAGGCCTGTCCCGTCAATGCGGCATAGAGACTCGTCCCAGGAGTTGGGGTCAGTCCTAGCCCACTGGTCGCATTAGCCTGCGGGTCCAAATCAATGACCAGAACAGCCTTTTTCATTGCGGCAAGTGCCGCGGCAAGATTAACAACGGTCGTGGTCTTTCCCACACCGCCCTTCTGATTGGCTACAGCGATGACCTTCGTTTTTTTCATAGTTGTGCCAGTATATCATATTCCGCCCGCGGCTGCGGCAAAAAATGAGCGCTCCGCCGTCGGTGAAAGTTGCACAATGTAATGCAACACCTCTTCGTACGCGAAGACACCCCCAGAA
>SAMEA104404097__coassemble_1127_pt1 | contig 23398 bp, 20 predicted proteins | sample SAMEA104404097__metabat2_high_PE_096 | metagenome-assembled genome bin SAMEA104404097 (sample SAMEA104404097) | Balaenoptera acutorostrata | reverse complement strand
ACCGCGACTATGTGGCCCCGTATGCCCGGCCGGGGTATACGCTGTTTCAGGTGGGGCTTGCTTTTGACGATGAAACGCATCACCTGATGGATGCCAAGGCGCAAAAGCTGGTCATCCCCGTTCCCGAAGACTGACATCTGCTGTCTTTACGGCGGAGGACAGCTCCCCGCAGATCATTCCAGCAGGCGGCATTTATGCTATAATAGCCGTATGAACAGCAACACCGTTATAAACATCTCCGATGACTCTGATTTTGCATTGCTCCGTCAGAGCGGCGGCATCTATGTCGACAAGACGGAGTTTTTATATCGGTTGCTGACGTGGAATCTGAAGAAACGTTTCTTCGTAGCCCGTCCGCGCCGTTTCGGCAAGTCGCTGATGATTTCGACGCTGAAATATATTCTGCAGGGCGAAAAGGAGCTGTTTAAAGGCACCTATATTTACGACCGATCCGACTATGACTGGCCGAAGGTTCCAGTGATTCTTTTGGATTTCAGCGGTTTGGACGTGACGACTGAGGCAGCATTTGACGAGGCGCTTGCCACGCGTATGAAAATTTGTCTGCAGGCAGCTGTACCTGAATATATTTATCAGGAACAGCGTGCGCCCCGCTCTAATTTCGAATTGGCGCTCTGCGATTTGTATACCAGTTCGGGGAGTGATGCAACTCCGATTGCTGTGCTTGTTGATGAGTATGATGCGCCCATTGGCCATGCGCTTGACCGACCGGAGATGGCAGAATATGTGCGTTCGAGGCTGGAAGGCATCTACAGTGTCATCAAAACGCATGTGGATAAAGTGCGCTTTTTCATACTGACGGGTGTGTCGAAGTTTTCGCAGCTGTCGATTTTCTCTGGACTGAACAACCTGACCGACCTGCACCGCTATGATGAATTTGCGACGCTGTTCGGTTACACGGAACAGGAGCTCGACGACAACTTCGGCGACCTGATGCAGGCGCATGCCGAGAAGATGAAGCTGCCGTATGATGTCTATCGGACCGAACTGAAACGTTGGTTCAACGGCTACTGTTTTAATGCCGGGAAAGAGACGGTTTATAACCCGATGGCGATTGCCAAGACGCTGAGCGAGCAGGCGAAGGTGTTTCGTTCAACCTGGACGGCCGAATGCCGCCCGAGCATGCTGGTGAATTTCATTTCCCGGGGAATTAAGGCAGGCATCGACTTCGACAGGCCAATCCGCGTCATACCAGAGCAGCTTGGCAATGTGGCCCGACTGGATAAGCTCAAACTGATCGATATTCTGTACCAGTCGGGCTATCTGACAATTGACAGCTACGACGAATCGGCCAATCGTCTGGTGCTGCGTGTGCCGGACGACGAAATCATTCAGGACCTTAGCTTTATTCTGCTCGAATTCCGCGACGACGGCAATATGCATGATACGGCTGGCCTGCGCGCGGCGCTGGTCGAGGGAAAAATCAATCGCTTCATTGCCGAACTGAAGCCCTTTTATGCCAGTTTGGTCTATGGCCCAGCAGAGAACTCCATTTATGAAGCGGCTTATCGACGCGACCTGATGACAGCCCTGCGCGCCGAGGGGTTCCACTGCGTTCCCGAGGCGGAACAGGCAAACGGTAACCGTGCCGATCTGGTCGTAACCTACGGCAAATACGTTTACGTTCTGGAACTGAAACGTGCCGCAGCGGCTTCTGCCGATGATGCCCTGCAGCAGATTATCGACCGCGACTATGTGGCCCCGTATGCCCGGCCGGGGTATACGCTGTTTCAGGTGGGGCTTGCTTTTGACGATGAAACGCATCACCTGATGGATGCCAAGGCGCAGAAGCTCGTGATTGACGTACCCGAAGACTAATAGAAGTGCCTCGGCGCATCGTGGAAGATACCCAGCGCTTCGCTGCTTCGACGGGTGACTTACTCCCTGCACATACACGGGGGCGCGGCGGCACCTCCGTGGGCAAAGGTGCTGACGATTCACTGTTCACTTGAGTGGGCGCAGCGGGCGAACCAGGTTACAGGGTTTTGCAGAAGGCACAGCTCCAAGCTTCCTGTTCGATCCAGGTGCCGCGTTTGGGGAGGCTGCGGAGGTTGGGAACGGGGAAGGTGTCGCCATCGGCAGCGCGGAGGCGTTTTTGGGCGCGTTTCAGCTGTTCGGGGGAGAGTGGCAGGGTTGGCGTCCCGGCGGGGGGCATCACCATGATGCCTGGATGGCAGCGAAAGAGGCGTTCGGCGATGAGGAAGCCATCGGCATCTGTGTCGCCAGCATGCCAATAAGGGAGGTTCGCGGGTAAGCGCATGAGCAGACGACGGACCGCATGATTGGGATTGCCGCTGGTATAAATTAGGAGGGTGTGTTCGGGCGCGACGGTTACGGCATCGCGGAAGGGGGCTGCGTTTTCAAAGGAGACGGCGCGGCGCAAGCCAGTAGGAAGATCCATGATGCCAACTTCTTCCAATGTCCGGGCACGGGGCATAGCATCGATGCCTGGGAGGAAGGTCACGACGCAGGAGGTGTAGGGATTGTCCTCAACGACGAGGCCGAAGGCATCGAGATTGGCTTCCAGCCACTCACGCAAAGCCCCTGCGCGGATGCGTTTACTGTCGTTAAAGAGTTCGGAGCCCAGCGATGACCAGGTATAGAGCCGACCACCCTCGAGGCGGTTCAGCGTATCAAGTACCCGCGTCAGGTCGGACGCGCCGGCCGCATGCCACAATGCTCGCCCCGGAAGAACCAGCCCTGCCCGTCCGGCGAGATTCAGTCGGATACGGCGGCACCACTCGTCATACGGTGACAGCGCGGCCATTTCGGATGTCTCGGCCTCGGGCAGGCTGTAGGCTTCGGGCAGGCATAGGCGCACCTTGCCGGAGCGGAGTGGTTCTGCACGGATGCCGAGAGCTTCCAGCTGTTGGAGCAGGGCCGCGCTGAGGCGGTCGGACGGCAGTGTTACGGACTTCGGATGCTTCGCCAGACGCGTCCGGAGTTCGGGTAGAGCTTCGAGCAGCAATCCGCCGAGTGTCACAGCAGCTCCAGTTCGTCCTGTTTGGGACGGTTATCCCAGTTATAGGCGGAGATGTGCACATCAAAGTGTGTATCCTTGACAATCAGCAGAGTGGTCGAGGCGCGGATGGAGGAGCGGATGCCATCCTGGTCCGGCGAAGCAACAAAGATCTGCAGTCCGAGATTGTCGGCAAATTCCATCAGCGCGTCGCGGCGGCCGGCATCGATGCCGTAGAAGGCTTCGTCGAAGAGGAGCGGGGCGATGCGGATGCCTTCGTTGGCGTAGAGGAAGTGGGCACCAGCGAGGATGAGGAGGTAGTTCGGGACCGCCTGTTCGCCGCCGGAGCCGAGGCTCTTGAGGCGCGAATCCATGGTAATCTGTCCGCCAGGGGCCGAGCAGATTTTAAGTTCGTAGCGGAACCAGTTGCGGTAGTCCAGTGATTCGGGGATGCCGTCGCCGGGCGTATTGAGGATGGTATCCTCGTTGCGGGCGAGGAACATGCGCAAGATATCGGCGGCATTGACCTTTTCGGGGTGTAGGATTGCCTGTTCCATATCGCGATAGGCATCGCGGACTTTCAGCGCAAAGCCGTAGGTGGTGTTTCCGAAGGCGGTATCGCGCAGTAGGCGGTCGATTTTACGGGCCATTTCATGCAGTCGGCGCACTTCACGGGCCAGCACATCGGCCAAATCATGGAGCATGATTTCTTCGAAGAGCTCGCGGTTCTTCGCCGAGAGGTCGCGTTCCTGGCGTTCGCAAGTTGCCCGGGATTCAGCGGCAAGCGCATGGACATCGCGGTCGTGTACATCGAGCACCAACCAGCCAGCCAAACGAAATCCCAGCGAGGCAACCGCTTCGCTGCGCAGCCGTCCTTCCAAATCGGAGGTCGCGCGAATGACAGCCTCGGAGGCTTCCCGCTCCTTGTCAGCCACGGTATCGGGGGCAGCACCCTCCAGCGGACGAACCAGCTCCAGCAGCCGCGTCTCGGTGGTTTCGGGGGCGGAATCGACATCGCCAAAGCGCTGCAGGAAGCTGTCGTGCGCTGCAGTTTCGTCCTTTCCAGCGGCCTCGGCCTCCTGCAAAAGAGCGGCGATACGGGTTTCGGCGGAGGCGATGCGGGATTTACAATCCGTGTGTGCCTCGAGCAGGCCCTCGGCCTTGGCCCGACAGGAGACGAGCGCCGCAGCAGCGGTATCGATATGCGCCTGCAGATCTTCGAGTCCTGCAGAGCGGATGCGTTCGCGAATGGTGCGCAGACGGACGGAGGCCTCGTCGTGGGCATCCGCCGCTTCCAGTAGCATCTCCTTGGAGTGCTCGAGGGCTTCATGCAGGCGTTCGGACTTCTCCGAAGCGGCGGCAAAGCCGTAGCCGGCGGGAACGAGGTCCTGTTTATGGTCATCAAAGCGTTTCAGAGTCGCATCTGCTTCGGCAAAGGCAGCCACGGCGGCATCTTTGGCTTCGGTCGCCGCCAGAAATCGATCTTCCGCAGCCGACAGGGCTGCTTCGGCAGCTGTGATGCGGCGTTCGGCAAAGCGTCGGCGCGCCTCGGAGCCGATTCGACACGGTTCCGTGCGGAGGCGGGCCTGTTCGATACCGCGGAAGGTCAGCCCCCTTACCCCAGATTCGGTCCGAAGCGTTTTCGGTGCCCCATCCGCAACCGCCGCCTGCCACAGGGCTTCCAGCGCTTCAGGCGAGGTGCCCGCCGAAAAACAGCGGCGGAACCAGGAGGCCATGCGGGGATTCTCTTCCTCCACTGGATGCAGAACGGTCATCGGTACGTGCGGAAAATCCTTAAACAGTATGCTGCGGGACGTTTCAGCATCTTCGGGACGGACGGTCAGCGCCGACAGCACCCGTTCGCCCAGGGCTTCTTCGAGCTGTGCCAAATCGTCCGATGGCAGCATCGGGTCGGGTTCGAGATATTCGTAGAGCGGACGCGCCTCAATCATCGATTCGCGCAGACGGGCTCGGGCCTCAGCATAGCTAGGAATATCGGGAACCATTTCCTCGCGCTGGGCGGCCTTCAGGGCGGCCTCGCAGGCAGTGGTTTCCTTTTCGCACTGCACCAGGGTCCGTTCGGCATCGCGCCTGCGGTCGTTCAGACGGTCGCGACGCTCCTGCAGACGGTCGCGTTCAGCGCGTTCCAGTTCCGCAAAGGCTGGTGTCCCAGTGACATAATCAACGACAGCATCTCGAAATTCGGGAGAGAGGGCGGTATCGTCTGAGAGGGCTTTGCGGCAGGCATTCAGCGTTTCTTCGGCAGCCGCGAGCGCCTTATCGGCTACGATACAATGTTTGCCGTCCTGCTCAGTCTTCCGCTTGGCACTGTTATATGCCGTACGCGCCCGCTGTTCGTCCTTTTCACAACCGGCCAACTGATGGGTGAGCCCCTCGGGGTCTTTATTTTTAAGCTGCGACAGGAAGTCCATCGCCTCCTGTTCGCGGTCCTTAGCATCGGCATACGCTCCGTCGAGGCGGATCGCCTCATCTCGGTCGGAGGCCAGCTGTTCACGAACGGAAGCCAGCTCAGTTTCCGCGGTACGGCGTTTAGCGCGGGCCAGAGCGAAAAGAACCGCCTGCAGCCGTTCTAGACACATCTTCAAGGCATCGCTGTCAGCCACCAGGGCATCCAGCACATCGACGGAAGCGCGGATGCTGTCCAAATCAGCCTGGGCATCGCGAATCTCACGGAGTTTACGGATGACACGAACAAAGAGCTCGCGGTCGGGAGCACGCAGGAGGCGACGGAAGCGTTCGTCGTAGTTGCGGGTGGAGGCGACAATTTCCTTGTAAGCCTTAGCCGTTCCGAGGAGGTCGCAGACATCGCGATAGACCGTATTGTTTTCGCCATCGCCGGCAAAATAACGGCGGGCCACTTCGTTGCGGTAGCGGCTGATTTGACGGAAGAAGCCGACATTGCCCAAGGCATCGCGCAGCTCAGTTTCGTCCATCGGGTGACGACCTTCGATGTCTTCGTAAAGCAGCGGCAGGCTGTCGATGGGGCCATTGCGGACGAATCCCCAGCGGGTGAGCTCGGCATCCATCCCCGAGGCGCGCATGCCGATGCCGATGCAGCTTTTGCGTCCCGCAGGATCGGTCAGTTCGAGTGCCGCGTAGGTAATGCCGCCATCGGGACAGAGGGCGCCATCGGGATTATTTTCGCTGCGCGCTTCGGCATTAAGGCGCATTACAATCCCCTGGGCGCGGCGCCCGTCCCCTGCCCTACGCGCCCCGACACGGGCCGCGGCATTGAATTCGAGTTCGCCGCCGGTCAGCACATAATGGATGGCATCGAGGACGGTGGTTTTGCCGCAGCCGTTATCGCCGAGCAGGAACAGATGACCGCCGTCGGGCAGGCGGATGAGCGCATCGGTAAAGTTATGAAAGGCAATCAGCCGAATGGCTGTGATTTTCGCATTGATGTCACTCCTCGGCATGACTGCTTCCTTCCCAGCGTCGAATAATATCTGCCGCAGCGGCGGTATTGTAGGACCACATAGCGGGCAGCACGGTGTAAATGCGCGACTCCCGGTCGGGGGCGGCCTCGCCGGAATCAAATGGCAGCAGCTCGATAAAACGATAGCGCAGCAGTTTGGGCCAGAGGGACTTCAGCACGCGCTGCACCTCGGCATCTTCCAACTGCGGCGTGCCATCATCATCGTGCAGCGCCGCAGCGAAGCGCTCCCGGGCAAAGTCAAAGAAGGTACCGTAACGGAAGCGCCACGGTTCCGCGTCGCCGGGCCGGTAATCCTCTTCCGCAGAACGACGTTCGTAGAAGAGCAGCAGAAAGAGAAAGGCCAGGCATTCGTTACGAGAGGCTAGGTCGAAGGTCAGGCGCTGCGCAGTGCTGAGGCCCGTGTTTTCCCAGCGGGTCTTGCTCAGACGGAAGCAGTGCGGCGTCTCGGCAAGCTCCCAGTCGTAGATTTCCTTGAAAAAGCCCGCCAGGGCTCGACGGTTGTAGCGCAGAAAATCAAAGGCATCGGCATCGTCCGACCGATAGAAGAAAGGGGATTCGGTGAGCAGATTCAACACCCGGCGCACCATCAGCGGATTCGATGCCTGCAGATTCAGAAAGAGCTTCAATGCCTCGGAGGGTTCGTCAGTCACGGTCATTCTCCTTAACGCTTCCAGATGCCAGCGCCAGCGTCACCGACGGGGTCTCCAGGCGACGGTCGGCCTGGGCTTCGGATACGGCAAAAACCGAGCGGGCTCCAGTATCTTCCAAACGCATGCCCAGCGGATCGCCGCGCAAATCGCGTCCGCCCTGCAGCCGTCCCGCCGCATGAATTTCAAAAATACGATGAAGATCTTCGGCTGTTTCCAGCGGCGACGGCTGCAACGGCCCGGACCCCACGCCGTGCGCTGCCATCCAGGCTGCGAGCGCATCCAGTCGCTGTCGGCGCGATGTCATGGGGACATCCTTCGATTCGGGACGCTCCGGCAGGGTGACCCGGCGGCGCATGCGGCGTGCCTTTTTGCCGATCTCACGAGGTGCGGGCGGCAAGGTACTGCCCATATCCTCATCCCAGACATGGGCATCGCGTAGGCAGGCCACCGGACGGAACAGAGCCCCGAATACATCGGCACCGACCGCTCCCTCTGGCTGTTCGGCGAGAGTGCGGGCGAGCAGTTCCAAATCCTCTGCGCGGCGGCTGCGATAGCGGGTATCGCGCAGCTTCCGGTACAGTTTGCCCCACACCTCGCGAACCGAGGCGGCAATGCGGTGACAAAGCCGATCCAAACGTCCGTCCGCTTCGTAAAAAGCCGTCAACCGGGCCAGCACCGTAGCGGGAGAATCATTTAGCGGCACACGCCGCAGCAGAAAGCGGCGACGTTTCCAGACATCAGCCACCAACGCACAGGCCGCCTCCAGCCGTTCGGCACAGGATGGTTCAATCAGCCCCGCCAGCAGTTCCGTCACATCGCGGCGCTGCACGCCAAGTCGGCGGATGTAACGTTCCAGAAATGTCCGCAGCTCTTCGAGCACTGCCGTCGTTTCCTCTTCGGAACCGTATTCCGCAGTGAACGATGTAAGACGGATATTAAGCCGCGTCAGAGCCTCAGCAATTTCAAAAGTGAGCTTTTGGGCATAGGCCAGATACTCGGTCAGCGATTCTGCAGCCTCCTCGGAGAGTTCGCCGCCAGCGGAGGCCTTCAGCAATCGATCCAATCCGTGAAGCACGCCCAGCAACGCTTCCAACCGACTCTGGGTATTGCTCCAGGCTTCTTCGCAGTGCAGAAACCCATCCCCCAACCAACCTAAAAAGGCCATCGCCTGCGGAACAGGCGTAAAACGATACTTGTCACGCCGATTATCCCGATAGCCGCGCAGACGCTGCTTCTCGATCCGCTCGGAGACAAGCCCCCAGTCCTTCAGCGACTGAAGGTCGGCCTGAAACATCACAGCGGTGTACGAGGCATCAGCAAAGGGCTGAACGTAAAAATAGAGCTCATCATTCAGCGGTTCCGGTTCGTGACGGTGACGGTAATAATCGAAAGCTTCCAAAATGCGAAGATAAAACGCCGCACGCTCGGAAGCCACCAGCCGCCCCAGCCCTTCCAGATGGAAACGCTCTTCCAGACACGCTGCAATAACATCCTGCTCTTCCGATACCTCTGCCACTCGTCCTCTTCCTTCGGTCCGCCGAGAACCGCCCATTCTTTAACCATCGCATGCTTCCCAGCCAACGCCAGGCTTCCTGCGACTTATTGTACCACAACCCAAAGCCCCATAGAAAACACCCCAACGAAAATCCCCGACAATCGCATCCCCCTCATTAACGGCTGAAAGAATGAATGAACAACAACAATCATACACCACAATCACGGTCCATCACCGTACGGCACTCCATTAAAGAGGCCCTCTCCTCCATGTAAATATTCCCCCGAACGGTTTCCCTATTCCATCCACGTTTCTTTGGAACACAAGCTAGGCGTCTGTAGGGGATCGGTGCGGCAGGCGAAAGAAGGGAAAGAAATGGACAGAAACGAGGATTTTAAAGGAGTGCAGTGGCCCCTGCATGACTGAAAAAACCGAAGTTTATGCACGTCTAAGGCGCTTTTTGCAGCCCGTAGATATACTCCGACAAGTTCCTAGATTTATGACCATAGGGTAGCTACCCTTCTCTCTATAGGGTAGCTACCCTTATCACTGTAGGGTAGCTACCCTCAACATCATAGGCTAGCTACCCTCCATATAGAATCCTGGCTAATCTCTGCAAAAGATTAAGGCGATTAACGCAATTGCGGTCCCCTCTGTCGCATGAACCTACATCTATAACGAGGACTCAGAGGGACATGGGGGACGCTAGGAGTCTGTAGGGATATAGATGCGAACGGCGGAAAAAGTGAAAGAAATGGACAGAAACGAGGATTTTGAAGGAGTACAGTGGCCAGACGCGCATCACGCCCTCTCGTGTTTATGCGCCCCCAGCACCACTCGGCGGCATCGACACCTCCAAGCGCACGCTTGCAGCGCATATCCTTCCAAAACGAAGGCCCCGCATCGCTGCGGGGCCTTTGTTTTAGAGTGCATCCTTTCGGACGGATTACAGTTCCTTCATCTGCGGGAAGAGGATGACATCGCGGATGACTTCAGTACCGGTCATGAACATGACCAGACGGTCGATACCCATACCGAGACCACCAGTGGGCGGCATTCCGTATTCGAGGGCTTCGACGAAGTCCTGGTCGGCGGGTTCCGCATCTTCTTCAGCCTGGTCGGCGAAGGCGGCGCGCTGAGCTTCGGGGATATTCTGCTCGGTGTAACCGGGGCAGAGTTCCTTACCGGCGACGACGAATTCGAAGACATCGACAAGCGAAGGATCGTCGGTGCAGGCCTTGGCCAACGGCACATACTGCTTGGGAATGCGGGTCACGAAGGTCGGCTGTATCAGGGTCTTTTCGATGAGCTTGTCATAGACTTCGTGCGAGAGGGTCATCATGTCGGTGATTTCGGGAACGAGTTCCAGGCCCTTTTCCGCAGCGCGGGCACGGGCGGTCTCGTAGTCGAGCTCAAACCAGTCATCGCCCATACGTTCTTTGATGAGGTCCTGCTGGGCCACTTCGCGGTAGGGGGGCTCAAAGTTGATGACGGTGCCGGTATCGCCGAAGGGCACCTGGCGGGTGCCGAGGACGGTATCGCAGAGGTAGGGGAGCATGCCTTCGATAAGGTTCTTCATCGAGGTGCGGTCGCCGTAGGCCTCATAGACTTCGAGTACGGTGAACTCGGGGTTGTGCGTGCGGTCGATGCCTTCGTTGCGGAAGTCCTTACCGAGCTCGAAGATTTTATCAAAGCCACCAACGAGGAGTCGCTTGAGGTAGAGTTCGGGGGCGATACGCATGACCATATCGCGGTCGAGCGCATTGTGGTGCGTCACGAAGGGCTTCGCTGCGGCGCCACCAGCCTGGCCCTGCATCATGGGGGTTTCAACTTCAATGAAGCCCTTGGAGGCGAGGTAGTTGCGGATGCCGAGGATGATTTTGTGGCGCTTATCGAAGCGGGCGCGGCTCTCGGGATTGGACATCAGGTCGAGGTAACGGCGGCGGTAGCGCTCTTCCGTATCCTGCAGGCCATGGAATTTTTCCGGGGGCTGGCGAATGGCCTTGGAGAGAAGGTCCCATTCGGCAACATCGACGGTCTGTTCACCGGCCTGGGTGGTGAAGAGCGTCCCCTTCACACCGATGATATCGCCGAGGTCGGTGAGCTTCGCAGCATTGTAGGCCTCTTCGCCAACCTGATCGCGCTTGAGCAGAATCTGGAAGGCATCGGTGCCGTCGCTGAGGTGGATAAACATCAGCTTGCCCATGCGGCGCTTGGTCATGATGCGGCCGGCAACGGCCACGGATTTGCCTTCTTCGAAGGAGGCACGGATTTCTTTGAGATTGCCGGTGCGCGCAAACGCGTGGCCGTAGGGGGAGTAACCGAGTGCTTCGAGCTTGGCGCGATTTTCAATGCGCCGAGCGCGATACTGGTCTTCGCTCTGAATTTGCTGAGCCATGGAAGTTTTTCCTTTAGGCAAGATAGCCGTTGACGAGGGAGGTCAGGCCGGCAGGGGTGAAACCAAAGTGTTCGGCAAGTTTGGCCGCAGGACCGGAGGCGCCGAAGCCCTTCATGGTCAGGCTGACACCTTCGGTGCCGATGTAACGTTCCCAGCCGAAGGGCGAAGCGGCCTCGACGGCGATGCGCTTGGTAACCGCCGAAGGCAGCACACGCTCGCGGTAGGTGGCCGACTGCTTTTCAAAGAGGTCCCAGCTGGGCATGGAGACAACGCGCAGATTGTGGCGCTCATCGGCCTGCGCCACTTCAAGCGCCAGGCTCACTTCGGAACCGGAGGCAATCAGGATGGCATCGGGGCGGAGGGCGGGATTGCGCTGCCAGAGGATGTAGGCACCCTTGGCGAGCTCGGAAGCAGCAGGATAGATGCTGCGATCAATCACCGGCAGATTCTGACGGGAGAAGAGCAGCGCCGTGGGGCCATCGTTGCGGCGCAGGGCGGTTTCCCAGGCGGCAGCCGTTTCGGTGGCATCCGCAGGACGGATGACGCTGAGATTGGGCATGGCACGCAGCGCAGGCAGCTGCTCAATCGGCTCGTGGGTGGGACCGTCTTCGCCGACGTAGAAGCTGTCGTGGGTCAACACGTACAGGGCAGGAATGCCCATGAGAGCCGCCACGCGCATGACCGGACGGCAGTAGTCGCAGAAGACGAAGAAGGTGCCGCCGAAGATGCGCAGACCGCCGTGAACCGTCACGCCGTTCATGATGCCAGCCATCGCGGTTTCGCGAATGCCATAGTGGAAGTTGCGGCCATCAAAGGCATGCTTGGCGATATCGCCGAGATCCTTGAGATAGGTCATGTTGGACGGTGCCAAATCGGCGGAACCGCCCACCAGCCAAGGCACGCTCGGAGCAATGGCATTGAGCACGCGGCCCGAGGCAACGCGAGTGGAAACAGTCTTGCCCTTTTCCCAAACCGGCATCACAGAAGCGAGATCAGCAGGAACCTCGGCATTAAAATAGGTATCCCACAGTGCCTTGAGCTTGGCATCCGCAGCGAAGGCCGCCTTGGCCGTGCGACGCCATTTATTACGGGCGCGGCGCATCTTGGCCTGACGCTCAGCGCAGATTTCGGTCACGCGCTCCGGCACAAAGAAGCTCTTATCGGGATCGAAGCCGAGCGCCTGCTTGGTCAGACGGAGCTCGTCTGGCCCCAGCGGGGCACCGTGGCTGGCCGCCGTATCGGCCTTATTCGGCGACCCCTTGCCGATGACCGTGCGGCAGATAATCAGCACCGGCTTGTCTTCGGACTTCATCGCCTTGCGGATTGCCTTATCGATGGCCTCGAGATCGTGGCCGTCGCAGGCAAGCACGCGCCAGCCATAGCTTTCAAAGCGCTTCTTGGCATCGTCTTCCATCGTAATGGAAACGCGGCCTTCGATAGAAATGGTGTTGCTGTCATAGAACATGACGAGCTTATTGAGGCCGAGAGCGCCAGCCATGGAGCAGGCTTCGTGCGAAATACCCTCTTCCAGGTCACCGTCGCCACAGGTCACCCACGTGCGGTGATCGACCAACACGGTCGCTTCAGTATTGAACCGCGCCGCCAGCATCTTTTCGGCAATGGCCATACCCACGGCATTGGCGATGCCCTGACCCAGCGGACCGGTGGTGGTCTCAACCCCGGGAACCTGGCCGTATTCGGGGTGCCCCGGCGTGCGGCTGCCCAACTGACGGAACTGCTTCAAATCCTCCAGGCCCAAATCGTAACCCGACAGGTGAAGCAGTGCATACAGCAACGAGGACCCGTGGCCACCAGACATCACAAAACGGTCGCGATCCGTCCATTTCTCGTCGCCGCCGAAGACTTTGAGATACTTCAGCCACAGCACGGCCGTCACATCGGCCAGACCGAGCGCAACGCCGGGATGGCCCGAATTCGCCGCCTGAACTTCGTCTGCCGCCAGGCAACGCAGCGTGTTCGCCGCCAGTTGAATGTCATCAGTTGTGACTTTGCTCATCTCTGTTCCTCGTTGTGTGAAATACGCGGGTGTATTGTCCGAAAATAGTAAAAAGAAACGCGAAGAATAGCATATTTTCAAAAAAACCGCAAGAAAAGTGCGTCATTTTACCCCCCATCTGCAAGAGGTATACAACAAGGTGCAACCGCCCTTCGCCCTCCGCAAAACCACACCTCCCAGCCAATCCTTGCCATCCGCAGTCTCTCATTTTCGGCGCAGATCCCCCTTTTGACGCAGAAAACAGCCTCAAACCGCAATGCACAGAACGGGGCTTTCGGACGGAAAAACGCTGGTTTACCCCTGTTTTCAGCGCTTTAGTTTCCCCTGGATGAGATTCGTTTCAAAAAAAATGCTTTTCCTTGGCAACGGCGGGGCGTTTTTGGTAAAGTAGGACTGTAAAGAAGGAGTTTCACCGAATATGGCAGATTGTACTGTAGTCAAAGTGAACGAAACCGTTTCATTCGGCACCGGCGGGCTGACGCTGATGGCGGGGCCCTGCGTTATCGAAAGCCACGATGCGTGCATCGAGCTGGCCGAATCGCTGGTAACGCTGACATCGAAGCTCGGCATTCCCTATATTTTCAAAGCATCGTTCGACAAGGCCAACCGCACCAGCCTCGCGGCCTATCGTGGCCCCGGCATTGACAAAGGCCTGGAAACCCTCGCGGAAATCAAATCGCGCTTTCATGTGCCAATTGTGACCGATATCCACGAACCCTGGCAGTGCGCCCCCGTGGCAGAAGTCTGCGATGTACTCCAGATTCCGGCCTTCCTCTGCCGCCAAACCGATCTCGTGGTCGCCGCCGCAAAAACTGGCCGCGTCATCAATATCAAAAAAGGCCAGTTCCTCGCCCCCGAGGACATGGTCAATGTTATCCGCAAAGTCGAGTCCGAAGGCAATAACCGCATCGTCCTGACCGAACGCGGCGCCAGTTTCGGCTACCACAACCTGGTCGCAGATATGCGTTCGCTCCTCATTATGCGCGAGCTCGGCTATCCCGTCGTGTTCGATGCCACCCACAGCGTGCCCGCCGGGGCGCTGCACGCTGTGGGTGGCATCGAGCTCGGCTATCCCGTCGTGTTCGATGCCACCCACAGCGTGCAGCGCCCCGGCGGGCTCGGCACCGGTTCGGGCGGTGATGGACGCTGGGCCCCGGCCCTGGCACGCGCCGCCGTCGCCACCGGTGTGGATGGCGTTTTCATGGAAACCCACTTCAACCCGCCCGAAGCCCTCTCCGATGCCGCCAACGCTATCGCGTTCAGCGCCCTAGAGGATTTGCTGGTGAAGCTGCAGGCCATTGACAGGATTGTAAAGGGTTGAAGCATCTTCCAATCATCCTTGCCGCCGCGCTAATCTGCGCCGCCCCACTGTCCGCCGCCGGAAAAGAACCGGCTACGGCTGGTGCCACCCGTGCCATCACCCCCGAGGCCGAAGCCCTGCTGACGCCCGAGGCCCTGGCCGCATATTCCGCCCCCGGCGATCCCGACCGCTACCGCCCGCTCATCCGGCGTATCACCACCCCCGATGAACAAATGGGCCCACCCGCAAAAAAACTCCGTGCTCCGCTGCGCAGCTTCCCCGATGGACGTCCCCAGACGCTCTTCCTTGCTGAAGAAGCCTGGTCCACGCCCGATATGCTCCTGCTGCGCGGCCGCCGCATCCGTGTAGAACAGTTCCGCGAAGATGGAACCGTCGAAGCCGTGCTGCTGGCCAAAGAAGCTGTCGTAGACCGCAAGGCAGGCTTGGCTGTTGCCAAGGGCATCGTCGATGTGACCTACAACGGCGACCATTTGGTCGGCAACGGTGCGCTCATCGACCTCAACGCGCGCTACATCCGGGTGCTTGACCGCGCCGTAATTACAACCCCCCGCATCGTCGGTGCCGACTTCTCCGACCGCGGACTGTTTTAAGGAGTCCGATCCCATGAAAAAACTGTTGCTTCTTACGCTGATGTTCGTCGCCGCAGCCGGTTTCGCAGCCGGCGACGACGGGATGGACGCCGCCCGCAAAGCGCTCTTCGGTCCGGCCAAAAACGCCGAAAAGACGGCCCCCCTGCGCGACACCAAAATCACCGCCAAGACCATGGAATACAACTATAAGCAATCCGTGGCCGTAATGACGGGCGATGTAGTCGTCGATGATGTGCGTTTCCGCCTAACCTCTGATCGTATCTTCGTTTTCCTCGATGGCACCAACAGCTTCTCCCAGCTCGTCGTCACCGGCAACGTGAAAGTGACCAACGAATCCCGCCGCGCCGCCTGCGATAAAGCCGTCTTCACCAAGAAGGAAAATCGCCTCGTCATGGTCGGCCATGCCACCCTCTCCAATATCGGCGAAGACGGCAAAACCAACACCGTCTCTGGCGACAAAATCACCATCTGGACCGATGACCAGCGCATGGAAGTCTATCCCAATCCTGTCCTGAAGCTCGCCCCCGGCACTTCTGGCAATCTCAAGGATGTGCTGAAATGAGGAATTCCGAAAAGCCCGCACCCGACGTCGTTGCCACCGGTCTGAAAAAGATTTACGGTGACCGCACCGTCGTCAACGGCATTTCGCTGCAGGCCTCCTGTGGCGAGTGCGTGGGACTGCTGGGCCCCAATGGCGCAGGTAAAACCACCACCTTCTACATGGTCGTGGGACTGGTCCGCCCCGATGGTGGCCAAGTTCTGTTCCGCGGTGAAGATGTCACCCACATGCCCGTCTACCGCCGTGCCCGCATCGGCCTCGGCTATCTGGCCCAGGAAGCCAGCATCTTCCGCCGCCTCAGCGTGCAGGATAATATCCTGGCCATCCTCGAAACCATGCACCCCTCCCGTGCAGAAAAGGCCGAACGCCTCGACGAACTGCTCTCGGCACTCGGCCTCTCCAAGGTCGCCAAACAACCGGCCTACACCCTTTCTGGCGGCGAACGCCGCAAACTCGAAATCGCCCGCGCTCTAGTGCGCCGCCCCGCAATCCTGATGCTCGACGAACCCTTCGCCGGTGTGGACCCCCTCGCCGTCGAAGATATCCAGAACATCGTCCGCGGACTCAAAGCCCAGGGCCTCGGCGTGATTATCACCGACCACAATGTCCGCGAAACGCTCGATATCGTTGACCGCGCCTACATCGTTTCCGAGGGCTCCGTCCTCCGCGAAGGCACCAGCGAAGAACTTATCGCCGACCCCAAGGTCCGACAATTTTATCTCGGCGAGAACTTCCGTATGTGAGATTCCCGCCGGGCGCAATACGAAGAATAACACCAACAAAGAAAGGTAGGTGTCCAATGACAGTAGAAATCAATGCGCGTCATAAAAACATTTCCGAGGGCTTCCGGGAGTACGCCCGCTCCCGCGTCGCGAAATTCGCCGAGGCGTTCCCCATGGTCGAATCCGTCCGTGTGGTGATGGATTTCCAGAATAAGCTCTGCGCCGCCGAAGTCATCGCCCAGCGCAAGGACGAAAAGTTCGTCGGCAAAGCCGATACCGATACGTCCATGCGCGCCGCTGTGGATATGGCCGTCGCTAAAGTCGAAGCCCAGATTCGCAAAAAACGCGCCAAGGCCTACGTCGAGCCCGCCCGCAAGGCCGCTCAGGCTGCCGAAGCCGCCAAGTAACCCGCGTATCCCACACACGGAACCGCTGTCCGCCTCCCCGCGGACAGCGGGCTTTCCTAAAGTCGGCTCCGCTGTGAATACCCCTCAAAAACCGCTGACGCTCAGCTTCAGGACTGTGCCCCCGCTGACCGTAGACCGGCTCTTCCGGGCTGCGGGCGAGTCCCTTGCCCTGGAACTTCAGGCTGGCGGCAACGGATTGCAACGGCTCATTGAGGAACCCATCCTTCACCGCCCGGGACTTGCGCTAACTGGTTGTTTTGCGCATTTTGCGTTCCGTCGCATTCAAATTCTCGGCCATGCCGAAGTGGCGTATTTCCGGACGCTATCGTCCGAAGACCGCCACCACCGCTGGCGCGAACTGCTGGAACACCGGGTTCCCTGTGTGATTTTCTGTGCCATGAACGGCGAACCGATTGGCGGCGACCTGCTTCGGCTGGCCGACGAACTTTCGGTGCCCGTATTCAGCACCCACATGGAGACATTTGACCTCTTCCGCCGCAGCGTCCTGATTCTACACGACCTCACCGCTCCGCAGGCTGCCGTTCACGGCACCTTCGTGGATGTCCGCGGCGTCGGCGTGTTGCTCGAAGGCGTTCCCGGCGTCGGCAAGAGCGAAACGGCACTAGGGCTCATCCGTCAGGGAAATGCCCTCATCGCCGATGATATGACCTATTTCACCCCCGATACGCACGGCTATCTGCAGGGAACTGCACCGGATCAAATGCGGGGGTTCATGGAGATCCGCGGCCTGGGTCTCCTCTGTCTGCCCACGCTGTTCGGTATCTCGTCCGTCAGGAACGAATGCCGGCTAGACCTGATTATCACCCTCCGCCGCTGCGATAACGATGACGGTATCAACCGCGACGGCTCGGATGTCGGGGTCTGCGAAATTCTCGGAATCCGGGTCCCGAGACTGATTATTCCCGTCGCGGCTGGGCGCGATTTCGTCAATCTGGTCGAAACCGCCGCCGCTACCCACAAAATGCGCCACTCCGGCATTGACGCGGCCGCCATCCTCGATGCGCAGGTCCTCGCCCACAACCGAAACGTCGCAAAGGAGCTCAAATCATGACTGAAGCTACCGTTACCGTCGTGCTGAAAAATAAGTACGGCATGCATGTCCGCCCCGCCGGTCTCTTTGCCAAAACCGCCTCGCGCTACCGTGCCGATGTCACCGTCGAAAAGGACGGCGTGGTCGTTCCTGGCAAGAGTATCATGGCCCTCATGACCCTAGAAGCCGTCAACGGCACCTCCCTCATCATCCGCGCCACTGGCGAAGAAGCCCAGATGGCCGTCGATGAACTCCAGAGCCTCATCGAACGCAAGTTCGACCTCCCCGACGAATAAGCCGGGTAAGGACATTCTATGGCCAATCCGAATACCCGCACTGCCGAAGACAGCCGCGCCCCCCATCTCTACCGAGGCCTTGCCGCCTCGGGAGGCCTGGTATTTGCTCCGGTCGTCCGATTCGAGGCCAAAGAAGACCGCGAGGCGCCGAAGTATACCATTCCCCCCGAGCGCATCTGCGCAGAAACAGCCCGCTTCTACAGCGCGCTCGATAAAGCCCGCACCCAACTCTGCGAGCTGACCAAAACCACCGCCAAAAACACCTCCGATGCCGAAGCTGGTATCTTCGATTCCCACCTGATGATGATCGAAGATACCTTCTTCATCGACACCGTCGTCAAATCCATCCGCACCGATTTACTCAATGCCGAGTGGTGCGTCTGGCAAGCCTTTGAAGGCATGATGGCCATGATGCGGCAGATGGAAGATGACTACATGCGCGAGCGCATGGCCGATATTGCCGATGTGCGCAACCGCCTCATCGGCAACCTCCTTGGCGGTGAAGGCCAGCGCACCATCGCGGCCATCGACCGCCCCTCCGTGGTCATTGCCGACAACATCTCCCCCTCCGATGCCGTCTCCCTCCCCCGACGCTACATCCGCGGCCTCGCCACGGAACAAGGCTCCCTCACCGCCCACGTCACCATCCTAGCCCGCGCTCTCGGTGTTCCCGCCGTCGTCGGTGTCGGCGAATCGCTCGATGCCATCCGCGCCGGTGACGAAGTGGCCCTCGACGGCTTCCACGGGCTGATTTGGCACCTACCAACGGATGAAGTCAAAACGACGCTGCTCAACGACACCGCAACGCAGCGTGCCGCCCAGGCCCACCGACGCTCCCTGGCAGACCGCCCAGCCATCACCCCCGATGGCATCCGCGTCACCCTACTCGCCAATGCCGACCACAGCGTCGGCTTCGAAGGTATCGGCGAATATGGTGCCGAAGGTGTCGGCCTCTACCGCACCGAATATCTCTGGATCGGCCTGGGGCGCGAACCAACCGAAGAAGAGCAGTTCCGGGCCTACGCCGAAGTCCTCCATGCCTGCGAAGGACACACCGTCGTACTCCGCGTACTCGATATCGGCGGCGACAAAATGGTGGGCGGCACCCACAAACGCGAGGCCAATCCCTTCCTCGGCAATCGTTCCGTCCGCTACCTGCTCAACAATCCCGCCACCTTCCGTGCACAAATCCGTGCCATTCTGCGCGCTGCCGTTGCCGGCAACTGTGCGCTCATGTACCCGATGATTACCAACATCGAGGAACTGCGCGCCTGCAAAGCCTTTGTAGCCCGCTGTAAACAGGAGCTACTCGACGAAGGGATCCCCTTCCGCAGCGATGTCCCCGAAGGTGTCATGATTGAAATTCCCGCCGCGGCCATCCGCGCCGACAGCCTCGCGGAGGAATGCGACTTTTTCTCCGTCGGCACCAACGACCTGGTGCAGTACACCTTCGCCGTTGACCGTGGCAACGAAGCCGTTGCCCACCTTTACCAGCCCCTGCACCCGGTCATCCTACAGCTCCTGGAAAAGGTCGTCCGGGCAGCACGCAGCCACGACATCAGTGTCTGCGTCTGCGGCGAAATGGCCTCCGATCCCGTCGCAGCCCTCCTCTTGGTCGGCATGGGGATTCGCAAACTCAGCATGTCGGCCAACCTGATTCCCCGTGTCAAAGAACTCATTTGCCGCATCGCCTACTTCGATATGCAGCGCGTCATCGACAGCATGCGCCGGGATAATCTCGTCTCCGCCGACGAAGTTATCCGCCGCAGCCGGCAGGTTATTTCCAAATATGCCCCCGATGTGCTCAACTCCTAACCGGAGACCGCACTGGCGGCTGCACCGGCGGTTGCACAGGCGGCTGCTCAAAGGACTTTCCATGTTAGAACGCATCCGTCACTTCCTCACCGAAACCCTCTGGCGCCTCGACTCCGCTGCCTATCCCCGGCGGATTCGTCTGCTTCTGCGCCCCCTCCGCTTCTGCGTCCTGGTCGCCAAAGCCTACGTCACCGACCGCTCCATCCTGCATGCCTCGGCCCTCACCTATATCACGATGCTCGCCATCGTCCCCGTGCTCACCCTCGGCATGACATCGCTCAAAGCCTTCGGCGCTGGCGAACTCGCCCGCGAAAAGGTAATGCAGCAAATCGACTACTTTGTCGGCGAAATGAGCACCGCTGGGCATGCCGACAAGGCCAATGCCCACCTCCTGACAGTCCCAAAAGACGCACCGGCCACCACACCATCCGCCCCGCCACCCGCCAAAATCGACCATCCAGAGCCCCTCCCCGCAGAAACGAGCAAAAAGGATACCGAACAGGCTAAATTTGCCGCCAACGCCCTACGCGATGTCTGCACCACCGTCTTCGACCACATCAACAGCATCAACTTCGCAAAAATCGGCATCATCGGTGCCGTCGTCCTCATCTTCATCGTCATCAGCGTCCTCGGGAAAATCGAAAACAGCTTCAATGCCATCTGGCACGTGCGCAAATCGCGCAAAATTCTCAAAAAGCTGACCGACTACATCAGTGTAATTGTCATCGTGCCGCTACTGGCCCTCTCCGCCACCACCCTCCCAATCCTGGAAAGCATCAGCGGACTCATGCCCAGCCTCGGCTGGCTCGGCACCATCATCGAACAGCTCGGCGTTATCAACACCCTAATCCCCCTCCTGCTCGGCACCCTGCTCTTCACCTTCCTCTTCAAATTCCTCCCCAATACCAACGTGCGCCTCACCAGCGGATTGCTAGGCGCCTTCATCACCACCGTGGTGCTGGTGCTCTTCTTCCGCCTCTGCATGGTGCTCCAAGTCGGCATCTCTGGGAACAGCAGCCTCTACGGCTCCCTCGTCGCCCTTCCCATCCTCCTCTTCTGGATCTTCTCCAGCTGGGAAATCATCCTGCTCGGCGCAGAAGTCTGCTACGTACACCAGCACCGTACAGAACTCCTGCGCGAAGAAGCCTTTAACCACCCCTCTCGCCGCGATATCATCGTCCTCGCCCTCGCCCTCGTCTTCTGGGCCGCCCGCAATGTCGAAGAAGACCGCGGCCCCGTCACCGTGGAAGAGTTCGCCGACACCTTCCTCCTGCCCCAGAGCCGCATTGACGAAGTGGTCGGCATCCTGGAAACACGCGGCATTCTGGCCCCCGTCGCTGGCGACAACGACAGTACCCAGCCCGTCGGCTATCTGCTCAAACGCTGCGCCACGCGCCTCCGCGTTGTCGATGTCATCAATGCCTGCCTCGACGATACCCCCGGCGAAGAGGTCATCCGCCGCGCCGATGCCCGCAGCGAACTCTCCCCCCTCACCGTCATCGGCACACAGTTCACCAAGGTGCTGGATGATAACTTCTCCCTCTCCGTTGCCGAAACGCTCCGCCGCGCACAGAACCGCGGAGGGGATCGTGCGTAAGCCCTCCCCCAAAAACACCCGGGCTGGCTTCACCCTCCTCGAAGTCATCCTTGCCGTCATCATCCTCGGCGGAGGCCTCGCCGTCATCTACCGCTCCGTCATCGTCAATGCACGCATGGTCGAAACCTCACGCGAACGCCAGGAAGTCGCCTACGTCTTCTCCCTCGGTGAACTCGAACACCCCCTGCGCGATATCGACGATATCGAAAAAGATGTCCCCGTCGACCCCGATGCCTCCCTCAAAGAAGGCTACATCTACGAACGCATCGTTGATGAAAAAAAAGACCCCGAACAAGGCGTGGAAGAGGATGGTCTCTATGTCGTCCGCACCATCGTCTCCTGGGGCGAAGGCCGTAACCGCGAGGAAATCGTCCGCTATCTGCGCAAAACCAAGTAATCCCGTTTTCCTATGATGCCGCTTCTGTCCCAGACCGTTCGCTGCCTCCGCTGGGGGTTCACTTTGGTGGAAATGCTGCTCGCCCTCTCCCTGCTGGGCCTACTCACCGGCATGCTCTTCACCTCCTTCTACTCCGTCACCCGCTCCTGGGAAGCGGGACGCTCCACCATTGATGCCGCCGGCCATGCAGACTACCTCATGGACCAGCTGGCTGCCGCCCTGCGTTCAGCCTACACCCCCGGCTCCGGCGAAAAACACGGCCTCGTCTTTACAGACGATGGCGAAGATGTCGATGCCCGCGACACCATCGAATGGTCCAAAGTCGGTCCCACCCTCATCGGCGAAGATGCCGAATTCTCCGGTGTCCCCCACCGCGTCCGCGTCTACGTCTCCGACCCCGAGGATGACCTCCCCGGCGGCTTCACCGTCCGCGCCTGGCGGCAGGACCTGCAGACCGACGAATTCGACCCCGAACTCGATACCGCCACCCTCCTCCTCTCACCCAAAGTCATCGGCTTCAACTGCCGCATGCTCGACCCCGACAAACCCCGCACCGCCAACGATGAAATCAACTGGACCGACGACTGGGCTAAAACCAATACCCTGCCCACCGCCGTCGAACTCACCCTCTGGATGGAACCACCAGAACCTGGCGGCGAACCCATCGAATCCAAACGCATCGTCGAAATCCCTATCGGCACCCTCTCCCAAAACCCGAATCTTGGCTCCTCCGCCAATGAACAGGCAAAGAAAGGCACCTCCACCCCTGTCGGCGGCGGACACCGCCCCAACCGCCGTCCCGGCGGCGGAAACCGACCTCCCGAAGGCGGTAATGGCCTCTTCGTTCCCGGAGCCGGCGGCAGCGACGGCATGCGCCCCCCGCCTCCCAACAACCACAACAATCTCCGCCCTGGCGGCGGCCGCCGCCCCAGCAACGGCGGTAACGGTCTCTTCGTCCCCGGTAAACGCTGAGCCCTAACCCGCTGAAAAAATGTGGCGGCAGCCCCCCTGTTCCCTGTTCCCTATTCCCTACTTCCTCCCATGAAACCGCCGAAAAAGACCAATGTCGAACGCATCCTTGATGCCGCTAGCATTCCCTATGTGCCGCACACCTTTGACGGACGCGAAGGACGCGCCACCGCCGTAGAAATCGCCAACATGCTCGGCATCCCACCAGATGCCGTCTTTAAAACCCTTGTCACCGTCACGGAAAAGCGCGAATCCTTCGTCTTTGTGGTCCCCGCCCCTGCCACACTCGACCTAAAGAAAGCCGCCAAAGCCGCCGGAGTCAAATCGCTGGACATGCTGCCGCTAGCCAAGCTCTTCACCCTCACCGGCTACCGCCACGGCGGCTGCTCCCCCATCGGCATGAGGAAAACCTTCCCCACCTTCATCGATGCCTCCGCAGAAAGCCTGGATCGCATCTGGATCAGCGCCGGACAGATCGGCATGAATCTCGAAGTCAGCCCCACCGCCCTCGCAAAGCTAATCCCCGCACCCTTCGTCCCGCTTGCCCGCTGACGAAGCACAGCACCGGCGGCATCGGCCCGCCTTCTAAAGGGGGCGTGGGGCACCGCCCCACCCGCAACTGTTCACTGTTCAATCGAGTAGGAGGACGGGGATATCCCGTCCGTCCTCTCACACCA
>SAMEA104404097__coassemble_1105_pt1 | contig 23681 bp, 19 predicted proteins | sample SAMEA104404097__metabat2_high_PE_096 | metagenome-assembled genome bin SAMEA104404097 (sample SAMEA104404097) | Balaenoptera acutorostrata | reverse complement strand
GTACGTTAAAGTTTACGCGTTCATTCATAGTAGCATCCTTGAACAGTTCATCATATCCCATTGTGCAGAAGGGGCCCGCCCCCAAAAGCCCTGGACAGCTACCGCCCCGGCCACATGCCAAGCCCTCACGCAAAAAAAAAACGACATCGCCCGATATTTCATCTGATTTTTTTCCATCTTCCCCGCTCAATGTTGTAAATATAACCATAATCAACCTGGAGCGTCCACAAAAACAAAAACATATAACTACGCATATAGACAGTCACTTCTTATTATTGCTGAAAGAAATTCACAAATAGGCATCAAGCTTCAATATAGATAACAAAAAAATTATTAAAGGGATATAATAATTTATTAGACACACCTTACATCTCGTGCTATAATAGGCGGCACTTATTCGGGAAACTTTCGAGTTTTCCAAGGATTTTCTTCTCCTGCACGGGTGTGCACGAGGGGCAATTTCCAGGAAAGCCTGCCTTCATCAGGAAAAACCACAGGCTTCTCAAAGAACCCCGCCTCCGCAACATAGAGGCGGACTTCAGGACACAAAAAATGAATATCCGTAAAAACCTCAAAAAGGGCTTCACGCTCGTTGAACTCCTGGTCGTCGTTGCCATCATCGCCATCATTGGTGCTGGCGTCGCCGTAACCTACCGCAACCTAACCGACAAAGCCGAAACCTCGATGGAGATTTCCGACTGCGCCATCCTCACCAAGACCATCTCCCACTGGTCTGCCATTAACAACGGCAATCTGCCGAATGAATTGGATACGCTTGTGGACGAGCATGGCAAGTTTTACTCGCAGATGATTGGTGAAGAAATGGGAGTACCGGCATCTGGTGTGACTGGCAGCGCTGGTGTCTCTGGTCCCATCGGCTATACGGCCATGGTCCAGGATGCTCCCGACGAGGTAGTGGCCACCTTACGTGCTGGCGGCCTGCGTTTGGCCTACAAGCACCTGTCTACGGCAACGGTCGCCAATGACTCGACCTTTGAAGGCGGCATAATGGGCGCGAATGTCGATACGACGAAGACGGCCGTGCTGATGCAGACATCGACCGAAGATGATCGTCATGATGCACAAGCGCTTGTCGATAGCGATTTAGCTAGCGATATTGCCGAATGGCTGGCAGATGAAAGCAACGCTGGACAGAAATATAAGCTCGGCACACAGGGAACTTCTGGTGAGAGCATTACCCTGAGCGACGAGTCGATGTTCAAGGGTGAATATGCATCGGTTGCCGACTACAACAAGGAAAAGCAGTTAGCGCAGCGTGTAGTCAACACCAGCTCGGACGGCAAGGTTCGCCTGGCATTCGTCTATCCTGGTGCAGGTGCCCAGATAACGATGGGCCCGATGGGCAAACAGACGATGGCCATGAACCAGACCGACAAAATTATCACCAACGCCGGTTTGTTGCCTGAAGATATCGAAGATCCGACCAATATGAGGGCATGGAAGCAAGGACGCGATGGCGCGACCTATATCGGCGACAAGCGTTACTACCTCGTAGTAATGGGCATCGGACGTTTCGCCTCCATTTACGGCGGCAAATCGGTCCGCGTTGATGTGCCAGCTTATGGCAAGCGCTCTGGTCAGTCCGAGGCCTCCTACAACCGTTATCTCGCGGTCATCCGCGTGCCGACCACTGGCTACGATTCCATGACCGGCAAGGGCGAGAAGCCCTCCGTGGTTGCCGTACTGACGCCAGAAGGCTACTCCGCAGCCTCCCTGCGTGATAAGCTGATTCAGGATGATGAAAATATGAAGGACTAATCCTCCTTTGCTGCCGACTCCGTCCTTCGGGACGGGGCGGCGGTTTTGCGACGGCCCCCGGCGCCAGATGTTCGTCGGAGCTACCCGCTTTTTTGCAGCAAACATTTCTTTGCCACGGTACGTCCGTGTAAGATATGTTACAATCGTTGCTTACAAGCAAAAAAGGACTGGGTATCAACTATGAACATCTACGCAAAAGCGAAACGGGGCTTCACCCTAGTTGAACTATTGGTGGTCGTCGCGATCATTGCGATTATCGGGGCTGGCGTTGCCGTTACCTATCGCAATATGACGGAAAAGGCAGCCATCGCGATGGAAATTTCCGACTGTGCCATTCTTCAGAAGGCCATTTCCCACTGGTCGGCCGTCAACAACGGCAAGCTGCCGAATCATCTGGATTTATTGGCGGACACCGACGGCAACTTCTACTCGAAGATGCGAGACGATGACGGCAAATTTGGGATGAATGGTCAAGGCAGCTGGAATCGGTATGACCGCGGTCTTTGGGGTCCGATTGGTTATACCGCAATGCTGCGCGAATGTCCGCCCCCAGTGCTGGATGCGTTGCGTAGCGCAGGGCTGACCATTGCTTACCGGCATGTGGCCGATGCGCCCAATGCCAACGATTCCACCTTCACCACCAATATGATGAAGAGCGGTGTCGATGTGAAGGATACCATTCTGGCACTGGAAAATGTGCCCCAAAAGACGCTGGAGGCCGCCGCTGCGGTCCGCGATTTTGACTGGCCCGAGGATAATCGGGTCGAGGTAGGCGGGACGAGTTATCCCATCGACTCCGACCATCCCCTGCCGGTCCTGGGCTGGACCCCTCCGGTCGGTCCCTTTGAAAAGAGCGCTTACACCTCGAAGGATCAATGGCTGGCGGATAAGCGCATCGCCGAGGCCCTCCTGGGCAGCCGCGGCGTCAACGGCGACATCAAGCTCGCCTTCGTCTATCCCGGCGGCGGTGCCCGCATGATGGGAATGGATATGCCCATGAACCTCACCCAGAGCCTAATCTCGACGGTGGGCCTGACGCCCGAAGACGTGGCGGTACCAGACCGAAGCGATTGGACACAAGACCGCTTTAGCGGGAAGTGGTCCTACACCGGCAAGGGACGGTACTTCTTGGTGGTGATGGGACTCGGACGATTTGCGTCGGTCTTCGGCGGCAAAGCGGTCCGTGTGGATTTGCCGGCGTACGGTAAGCGCGAGGCACAGAAAGAGTCGGTGTACAGCCGTTATCTGCTGCTAATCCGCGTACCGGCCTCTGGATACGACACCGCAACGGATGTCGGCGAAAAGGCTTCCGTGGCTGCGGTACTCACCCCGCAGGGTTACACGGCAGCAGCCCTGCGCGATTACTACATCGCCGCAGAAGAAAACCTAAAGGACTGATATGCGTAAACTCGGTTTTACCCTGGTTGAACTGCTGGTTGTCGTCGCGCTGGTCGCCATCATCGGCGCCGGCGTGGCGGTGACTTACGGACGTAAGATAGTGGATGATGCAAACTATCGCATGACGCTGCATGAGCAGGGCCAGCTGCGCGAGGCATTCACCAAGTTTTATGCCGACAACGGCCGCGTTCTCTCGGGTAATCTGAAGGATACAGACAAGGACCTTCTGCCAACCTCCAACTTTAAAAACACCTTCACCGAATCCAAGGCGAAGGACTACATCGATCGCCATCCTACCCGCTACGGGATGCTCGAGCTACTGGAGCGCTACGGTCTCTGGTGTCTACTGCGCCCCGAGGCCGCCGAGAAAAAGAACGGTACCAAGCGCGAAACGTTTGTGAACTTCCCGGTCTTCAATCCCGATATCGGCGAAGGTTGGCAGGGGCCTTATCTACGCAGCGACAGCATTCGCCCTTACTATGAAAAATCCTTTACCGACGGTCTACTGCCGGATGCCGCCGCGACGGATGCCTCCTCACAGTACGCCAAGGGCGATTTAATTTTCCCGCAGCTGGGCCACCGCCTCACGGATACGGGCATCTATTGGATTGTCTACTTCGAGCACTGCGTGGACCGCAATGATACGAAGGAACCTGTTTATCGCCGTCTATTGCTCATCAGCGGTCGCAATGACAGCATGCTCGACACCCCCGAAAAGCGCCGCCTCTTTGCAGGCAACCAGCGTAAACGTCCGAATGATACTGTATCGAAGGCGATTTTGGAGGCCAACGATGCCTATCCGCTCGATTTATCTACGGGCCGCATCCTGCCGGCGGACGACACGTATGGCTTCTTCATCACTGAGCTGATGAATCTTGATTCCTGGGAGCGCTGAGATGACACGCCACCTCAAACAGGGCATGACCTTGGTCGAACTGCTGATTGTCCTGACAATTCTAGCAGGGTTGGTAACAGCGGTTTCAGTCTCCTCCGCCAGCATGCAGGACCGCCGTCGGGCAAACGAGACCGAACGGCAGGGAACCGCGATTGCCGATGCCTGGAGCCGCAGCGAAGGCCTCAGCTTTGTCTCTGACTTCGGCGAAGCGCCCAATGATATCGGCAAACTACAACTCCTCTTTCGGAAGGATTATGCCGGCAAGCTCGAGATTAACGGCACCCAGCAGGCGAAGCGTCCCGATGTCGGCCTTAAGGCCTCGCTCATCCGTCAGGCACCAGCCTTTACCCTGCTGACGGCGAAGGTGACCGACCTCCCCCCGGCGAATGATACCTCTCTGGCCGGCGCGTTGCCGACAACGAATCTAACACTGAACAATCTACCTCCCGTAACCCTCGGCGGCGGTTGGCGTGGCCCCTACTGCACCGAAAAACTTCCCCTCTCAGCTGATGTGGCAACGGATGCCTTCGGCGGCGCATGGCATCTGCAGTCCGAAGACGGTACCGACGTGTCGACGCAGGCCCAAGCTGGCAAAGCACCCGTCACGCTGATTTCCTATGCTGCCGACCGTATGAAAGACGGGATTCCCGCACCTACCGACTGGAAAAATCGCGACCGCCGCTTTGTGCTAAAAGCGCCGAATCCGACGCTCTCGGTGGATGTGGATATCGATAGCAGTGTCGATGTGTCGAAGCTGACGACCTATGTCTATGTTTACGGCCCCAAGGTCACCTGGCCTGCAATCGGTGCGGCTGCGGATACGAATCCGACAGTAGCCCTACAGTGCGTGGGTTATGCGTTTCCAAGCAACACCTCGGGATTGGTCTCCGGGAAGGAGCTAACCATCGGCCAGCGCACAGTCTTTATTTGGTCGAAATCGACGGACGGCACGTATTACTACATCCCGCCGCGCACGATGAATCTGACATCTGGCAACAACACCCTGAAGGGGACGCTGAGGAAGGCGAACTGATGAGCGACAAGAAAGCGACGAAAGGCGCTGACCGCGCCGTATTGATTCATGACGGAGAACGCTGGCTGCTGTATCCCGCTGGCTCGGCGGCACCAGTAGCCTCTGAACCTGGCTCGGGCTCAGCGCTGCCGCAGGGAGTCCAGGAAGCACTCCACCATTTGGCCGTCACTCGGGTGCGGCTACTCCTGGCTGGTGAGGTGTGCCGTCCAGACATTGTGCTGCCACCGCGCATTTCCTATGACGAAGTGTCGGTACTCGTAACACAGGAAGTAGGCGATCTATCTGGTGACGATGCGTCGGCCTTTGTCTGCGCAGGCGCTCCGTTGCTCTGGCCCGGCGCGACAAAATCCGCGCTACTGGCGGGTGTCTTTGCGACAGAACGCATTGCTGCGCTAAAAGAAACGCTCGCCTCCATTGGCATCGACTTTGACGGCGTGGCCTCGTTGGCGCTGGCCTGTATGGCCGTTGGTCTGGAAAAGATGTCGAAATCGTCCGCCATGCTGATTGTCGGGCTTGGATCTGCACTCGCAGTTCCGTTAGCCAAGGCCAAACCGCCGCATGATGGGCCGCAACCCTTCTCGGGCGGCACACGCCATCTAGCAGCGGATGCTGAGGGCTGGACAGCCCGGTTCCGCCGACATATCCGCTTTTTTGACCGCGATCAGCCGCTGACGGTGCTGGTGCAGTCCCCTTCCGACCCAGGCATTGAAACGGTACTCCGACAGAGCTGCGGCTTCTCCGATGTGCGCCTGGCAGACCGCGGACAGCTTTTTGCCGAGGCAGCGCGTCTGACGTTGGCCTCGAAGTGCAACCGCATTGACAGCCGTCTACCGGTGGCCAACCCCTACGAACCGCGCAAACGCTTCAGCCACGCCTGGATTATCGTGCCGTCGCTGCTGATTCTGGCGGTGCCATTTGCCGCCAAGGCCTGTCTCGAACACCGGTATACACAGCGCACGGCCAACCTGCAAGCGCAGATTGCCCAGCTGGAACCCACTGAACAGCGGATTCAATCCGCCGAACGTGCCATGAAACGTGCGAAACAGGCCTTTGACAGCGATGCCGCGGCCCGTCACCGCATGGCAGAATGTCGACGCCCGCTGGCAGCAGCCGTGCAGGTGGCCTACTTCTTCTGCCGCTATTCGGGCAGCACCGTGTTGCTCCACGAACTGAAGGAACAGAACGGTGTCGTGCGCGTAAAGGGCATCTACTCCGATCCCGAGGACGGGTTGCGTCTCAACGGTCACTTGACAGCCTTTGCCAAACGCACAGGGCTGCGCATCCTAAAAAATACAACTGGCATCGAGAAGGACGAAGAAGGGATGCCGGCATCACAGTTTGAAATTCTGCTAGATTACAGCAACATGACCATGGGTGGAGGTGTGCAATGAATCTGTCGCTTGCAAAAACCAACAGCTGGCATTGGCTGGCCGCAGCTGTCATCGTGGCTGCCGGTGCTGCGGTTTGGTTGTGGATTGACCACGTGTCCCCAGCTATCCGGCAGCAGAACTTCCGCGAACGGCAGCTGCAGGTGCGGCTGAGCGGACTGCAGATGCTGGATATATCGCAGGCGGAGCGTCTGCGCGAAGAAGAAAAAAACTGGCAGAAACGCCGAACGGAAGCTACGGAGGCCTATAATCAGCTCGGCATCGAGCAACTGCCTGCCTCGTCCGAAGCGGCCTTTGCGCTCAAGAACCGCATCGATGCGGCTCTCGCGGCCCGCGGTCTTCGGGTGATTGCCAACGAAATCGCGATCGCCTCACTTCAAAACTCCAGTGCTGTAGATGCCACCAAAGGCACACAAAAGGACACCTCAATGCCGTCGCTCTGGACATCGGCTCCGCCCTACCCAACGGATGAGTTTCGCTACTCGGTAATCGGTTCCTTCCGGAATATGTTCCTCTTCCTCTGGCTGGAAACCAACCGCAAGACCTCTTATCATCTAAAGAACTTTGACATCAGGCACACACGCACTGGCGATATGCAGCTTGATTTCATACTGCAGGTAAGCCACCGATGAACACGACTGACAACGATACGCGTATTGATACCGCACGGGTAATCCCGCCGCAGGAAGTGCTGTCGCTAATTGCTCCGCGCACGGCCCGTTCTATCGGAGCCCTCCCAGTGATGCTGAAGGACGGTATCCTCACAGTCTGCGTCCGCGATCGCTACGATTTTTCAATTCAGGACCGTCTGGAACGGATGCTGCCCGATTACAGAATCCGTCTAGTGGAGGCGCTGAATGTCGACACCTTTAACATGGCCCTGCGCAGCAACTACCCCGATGCAGCGGTCAACGGCACCCTTGATCAGCCCGAACAGCTCTTTGCTTATATCCTGCGCCGTGCACTGGCGCGTAATGCTTCCGATATTCATGTAGACCCAATGGAGGATGTCACGCGCATCCGTCTGCGGGTGGACGGCAAACTGCAGACAGACCGAACCGAACCGAACGATACGGCGGCGGAGTTTGTCTCCTACATCAAGGTGCTGGCCAATCTCGACATCGCCGAGAAGCGCGTGCCGCAGGATGGCGCCATCGATTTTCCTTTGGACGGCGTCGATATCAGCCTGCGTGTCGCCACGGTGCCGACCCTCTACGGAGAACACGTGACGCTCCGTGTACTGAGTCAGTCCCGTGCCTTCCTGCCCCTCGACAAACTGGAAGAACTCGGCATGCACGAACGTCAGTTCAAAATGTTCAACGAGGCCATTCATGCCCCGAACGGCGTGATTGTCATCTCCGGTCCAACCGGTTCTGGCAAAACCACAACCCTCTACGCGGTACTGCGCGAACTGCAGAAATCCGATACGCTTCACCTAATCAGCATCGAAGATCCAGTCGAAAAACCGGTCCCCGGCGTCACGCAGATTCCCGTCGATGCGCGTAAAGACCGCGTCAGCTTCGCCCGTGCCCTGCGTTCGGTGCTGCGTCACGACCCCGATGTCGTTATGATCGGTGAGGTCCGCGACGGCGAAACCGCCTCCACCGCCCTCCGAAGCGCCCTGACTGGTCACCTCGTACTGACAACCCTGCACACCAACAACGCCCCTGGCATTCTGACGCGTCTGACGGACCTAGGCGTCCCGGCCTATCTCGTGACCGCCACGTTGCGCATCGCCATTGCCCAGCGACTGATGCGGCGTCCCTGTAAGGCCTGCAAAACCATGGAGCCAGCAACACACGACGAGTGCCTGCGTTACGGCTGGGATACCGAACAGCCCCCCAACGTGCCGCGCATCCATGGCTGCCCCTACTGCGGCATGACCGGATACTCGGGCCGCACCGCCATTTACGAAGTCTTCCCCGTAACCGATGAAGTACGCAGAATGCTGCTCGAAGGCGCCAAAGAAGGCGATCTCTGTGCCTGGCTGAAACAGCATGCCCCCGATTTGACTCTGCGCGGCGATGCCCTGCACAAGGTCCTCGACGGCGAAACAACTCTGGACGAACTTGAACGTACCGTAGTCGAAGAATTCGATTTGGACGACATGCCGGCAGACCCCTTGCCCGCAGATGGTGAGGAGGCGTAACCGTGGAGTGGCGCTACACAGGGCTACATAACGGCAAACGCGTTTCCGGCATCCTGTCAGCCGAGGATGTCGCCGAACTCCGTGCCAAGCTGCGCGAGCGGGCAATCATCCCAATCAAAATCAAAGAACTAAAATCACGCACAAAAACAGCCATCCGCCGACGCGACCGCATCGATCGGGCGCTCTCCTACGTCACCATCGGCCAGGCTTCGATTGAACAGACATTCCTGCAGCTCGAAATCCTGCTGAAAGGCGACGTACCCGTTGTCGAGGCCTTTGAGACAGCCGCCCGCCTGACAAAGAGTTATCTTGCCTCCGCACTGATGGAAACGGCGGAACAGGTACGCAGCGGCTCGTCCCTAAAGAAAGCCATGGAGACGCAGATGCCCTGGATTGGTGCCCTTCACCTGGGTCTGATTGGGGTGGGCGAGGCAAATGGTTCGCTGCCGCAGATGTTTTCCTACTGCGTCGAGCTGATGCAACAGCGGCGCAAACTGCGCAACGAAGTCGTCCGCGCCATGACCTATCCCGTAATTGTGACACTAATGGGCATGGGCGTGGGCTACTACGTGAGCACCGTGGCCGTACCACAGATTGCCTCCGTCATGGGTAGTCCCGATAAACTTCCCCCGATTACCCGATCCCTCCTTGATACGAGCGACTGGGTGAAGACCAATGGCTACCTCTTTGTCGTTGTGCCAGCTGTCGGTGTTGCAGTCATTGCACTGCTGCGGCGCATCCCGCTACTAGCGCCGATTCTGGACCGCATCGGTCTCTACATTCCCCTCTTCGGCAAGGTAGGTCGCTTCTCGGGCAACACGCTCTTTAACCACACCATGGCCCTTCTTCTTGGTAGCGGTGTCTCGGTGACCGAATCGCTCGCCCTGGTCGGCACCACCCTGACAAATGCCTTCTATCGGGTGCAAATCCAATTTGTGCGCGACAGTGTACTGGCCGGACGCATGCTGTCAGCCGGTCTGGAAGCATCGGCATTCAGCTACCTATCTCCACTAACACCAGCCCTGGTGCGCGTCGGCGAAAACTCGGGTTCGCTCGAAGAAGGCCTGCGCTACGTCGGCGAATTTTACGGCCAGGCACTGGAACGTCGCCTGGATCTACTGGGCAAACTGGTCGAGCCAGCACTGATTGTCGTTGTTGGCGGCATGGTCGCCTACGTGTATATCGCATTTTTTATGGGCATGGCGGCAATGAACGCCTCCGTGCAGTAATTCATCAGGAGAACCTTCATGAAACCTCACAGCCGTACACTGTCCGGACTTTGCCTGATGGGGGCCTTGGCTGCTGCGCTGCCGGTCTTTGCGGCCGATACGCCGGCCGCAAAGACCGTACCGTCACCAGAAGCCAAGTATTATCAGCCACCGCAAAATCTCCGCAATGCAGTCGGCGAACCCGAATTCGGATTAGTCGACCCCTTCAGTCGCGGTCCCCGCGAGGCCGCCGATGCCTCGGTCGAATCGGGCGACCCCTCCCTGCTGCGTACCACCATGGGCCAAATGGACGAAGGCTTCAGAATCCTCGCTATCGCAGTGCCCGAAAAAACGGGAAAGCCCTCGGCCCTCATTCAACTCGACAAAGCGGGCGAGCCCACCCTCGTGCATGAAGGCGACCTCGTGCGCATCGACCGCAAGAAAGATGCTCGCTACCGCTATCAGAAGAAATCTGCCGTCGAAGAAGCACTCGACCGCTACACCTTCTATATCCATATCAAGAAAATTTCCGCAACTGGTCTGGAAGTCTACTACAACAAAAAGCGTCCAGACGATACGATTATCCTGAGGTGGTAACGTTTTTGAGGTAAAAGGCTATGAAAAAAACGATTCTTTTTCTGCTGACGGCAGCCCTGAGCGCATCCGTATTCGCTGCCCCGACCGCCGCGTCCGCCCCCATGCCCAAGGCGGCGCCCGTATCTCCCAAACTTGCTTCGTTGATGATTCGCGAGGTGCCGCTCGAATATGCCGCCTGGCTGCTCAGCGCCTCCTGGGGCCGACACCTCGTCGTCGATTCCAAGGCCAAAGATATCAATGTGAAGCTCTTCCTCCGGGACATTGACTGCATGAGCGCACTCAAGGCCATGTGCCACGCGCACGGTCTCTGGTACCGCGAAGACCCCGAGAGCGGCGTTATTTACATCGAAACCCTGGATGATTATGTTCGCGGCAATACCCTGAACGATAAAAAGTTCATCGACATGGTCACCGTCGTCTATCCCCGTGCCGAAGACCTCGCCGAAAGCCTCCAGGAAGTCTTCAAGGACATGATTGTCTATACCGCCCCTGAAGAGGAAAATGGCGACGACAGCGACCTCATCGACAAGGCCTTCGAGCGCATGGAGCAGCTGAGCGATCGCTCAACCCTCGTGGAAGACAACAGCTCGGGCAGTGGCGGCAGCGGCGCCACCCGCAACCGCAATAAAGACGGCATGAGCGATGTACACGAGTATTATGACGATATGGAAGAAATCTCCAAGAAAACCAAGCAAATCGTCTCCGACGGCAAGGGACCGCCCAAGGCCAAAATGCCTGGCGTTGTCTTCCTCTCCGTCTCCCGTGTCAACAACACCATCCTCATGCGCTCTTCCGACCGCGAAATGATTCAGCAGGTGCGCGATGTCATCCAGGCCCTCGATCGCCCCAAGGCGCAGGTCCTCCTCGAGGTAAAGGTGCTGTCCATGGATGTCACCGACGAAAAGAAGCGTCAGGTCGATTTCCTCATCAACAACAAATCCGGCTCAGCCGGTCTGGGCTTCTCCGAAGGACTCGCCGATGTACCGCGCAAACCGAACGAATTCGGCGCCCTCGGCATTGCCGGCAATGCCATCGACGACCGCTCCCTTGTCTTCCAGCTGCTGGACGAGAAGTATCAGCTGCGCGTAAAGATGCTGGATGAACAGGGCAAGGTACAGCGTCTTGCAACGCCCAGCCTCATGGTGGCAGACTACGAGGCCTCGCGCATCTTCGTCGGTGACGAGACCACCATCCTCACCAATGTCGAGAATTCCCTCAATGTCACCGGCAACGACAACCCTGTCGTGACCAGCGTCAGCAATGCGGAAACCGAACGCCGCGACATCGGCACAACCCTCGTCCTCGCCCCCAAGATCCATGCCGACCGAACGGTAACCATCCGTGTCATGCAGGAAAATGCCCGTGTCGGCAAAACTAAGACCATTGTCTACGACAAGAGCGCCGAAAGCAAGTCCTTCGACACAACCGACATCACCAAGCAGACCATCACCTCCACGGTGATTGCCAAGTCGGGCGAAACGCTCGCCCTCGGCGGTCTGATGAACCGATCGGAAGAGGAGAAAACCACCCGTGTGCCGCTACTGCATAAGATTCCTGTTGTCGGCCCGCTGCTCTTTGAACGCACCTTTAAATCCGAAACCGTCAGTGAACTCGTGGTTCTCATCCGTCCCTACGTCATTCTGACGCCCGAAACGGCCGAGCGCATGAGCCAGCAGTACCTCGTCGGCGCCGTCTCCGATCCCGAACTGCTCGGCAAAGCACTGGACCACGACCGCGAGGCACGCATCCGCCGAAATATGACCGAGATGCTCAATACGAATCTCGAACCGATGGAAACGCCCGTCTTCTGAGGCGGAGAAAGGGAATCCCATGAACAAGATACTTTCCGCTCCCCTCTTCGGACTTCTCTGCGCCGCCCTACTATTAACCGGCTGCGCCGCCTCCGAAAAGAAGCAGACGCTTGACAATGCGCCGCTCCTGACCGCCGTGATCTCCGAAGCCACCCAGCTGAAGGAGGCTGTCACCCTCCTCGAGAAGAAGGACAACCGTCGCGCCATGCGCGCCTTCCTCGAACTCAAGGAGCACGCCACTGACGAGAAAATCCGTGCCGAAGCGCTTCTCGGTGCCGCAGTCGCCCTGCAGCGCCTCGGCAACATCTCCGGTGCCATCGGCACGCTCATGCCCGCACCAGCCGAAGCGCTCTCCGAAACCGATGCCCGCCATCAGGCTCTGGTCGGCGAACTCTACCTGCGCTCCCGCGCCTATGGCACCGCGAAGTATTGGCTGCAGGAAGCCTTGGAATTCAAGGCGCTTCCCGTCGCCCCCTGGGTCGCCACCGCACACTTTAACCTCGGCAAAGCCCAAATCGCCCTCGATGACCCCGAAGATGCTATAATAGCTTTCGCAGCCGCCGCCAAAACCTTTGCCAAACTCGGCAATCCCACGGCGGCCGAAATCTCTGCCTCCGCCGCCCGTCGGCTGAAGTCCATTGAAAAGCTCTCCGTGGAGAAAAAGTAAGATGCTGACCCCGCTCTTCGATGAAATGATTGCCAAAGGCGCCTCCGACCTCCACTGGAGCGACGGCGATGTTCCCCGTCTCCGCCTACACGGCTTCCTCGAACCCATTGAGATTCCCGAAAGCCTCCGAAAGCGCTCCTTTGAATCCCTCACCGAAGAGCTCATCGGTCACTGGGCCTATGAACAGTTCCGACACAATCTCGAATTCGACGGCGCAGCAACCGTCTCCGGCGGACGCCGCATCCGTATCAATGTCTACATGAAGGATGAACACCCGGCGTGGGCCATCCGTCTACTGCCAAACAAATTCATGACCTTCGACGAACTCGGCCTGCCCGTCAAATTCTGCCAAGATGTCTCCGAACTGCGCCAGGGCCTCGTTTTGATTACCGGTGCCACTGGCTCCGGCAAGACGACCACCCTCGCCAGCTGGCTCCATTATATCAACCAGACCCGCCACGAACATATCTTCACCATCGAAGACCCCGTCGAATACGTGCACAAATCCGAATGCTGCCTGGTTTCCCAGCGCGAGGTCGGACGCGACACCAAGGGCTTCCACGAAGCCCTAAAGAGCGTCCTCCGTGAAGACCCAGATATTGTTCTCCTTGGCGAAATGCGCGACCGCGAAAGTATGGATGCCGCCCTGACACTGTCCGAAACGGGCCATCTCACCTTCGCCACCCTGCACACCTCTGGCGCCGTGGAATCCATCTCCCGTATCATCAGCAACTTCGATGCCATGGAACAAGATCAGGTCCGCGAACGCCTGGCAGCCAACCTCAAAGTCGTCGTGACCCAGCAGCTCGTACCGTGGTCCGACGGCGCCGGCCGCTCCCTCTGCGCTGAAATCATGGTCTCCACCAAAGCCATCCGCGCCATGATCCGCGACCACAAAGAACGTCAGCTCTTCTCGCTGATTGAAACCGGTTCCGAATATGGCATGATGACGATGAACAGCTCCCTCGAGCGCCTCGTCCGTGAGCACCGTATCACCATCAAAGATGCCCTGCGCTGCTCGCCCGACAAGGAAGCCCTCCAGCGCACCCTTCTCGACTGATTCGCCGTCTAACGGTTACCCAAATGCCGCCCGCAGGTCATTCCCGCGGGCGGCGTTTATGCTATAATAGCCGCATGAACAGCAACTTCGTCAGAAACATATCCGACGCTTCCGACTTTGCCGAACTGCGGTTCTGATTGACGAATACGATGCCCCTATCGGCCACAGTCTAGGCAACATCGCGCAGGCCGAAAAAATTCGTGATGCACTGCACGACATCTATATTATCCTCAAATCACAGGCGGGCAATATCCGCTTCCTGATGCTGACAGGTGTCTCCAAGTTTTCCCAACTGTCCATTTTCTCCGGTCTGAACAATCTGACCGATCTGTACCGCTATGAAGACTTTGCCACGATGTTCGGTTACACGGAGCAGGAACTTGACGACTGTTTCGGCGAGCTGATGCAGGTGCACGCGAAGAAAATGAAGCTGCCGTATGATGCGTATCGGGCCGAGCTGAAGCGCTGGTTTAACGGCTACCGTTTCAACGCCGGGAAAGAGACGGTTTATAATCCGATGGCGATTGCGAAGACACTGAGCGAACAGGCAATGGTGTTTCGTTCGACTTGGACTGCTGAGTGTCGGCCGAGCATGCTGGTCAACTTCCTGCGTCAGGCGAACGAATCCGGCTTTGACTTTGACAAAGAAATTTGCGTGGATGCCGACGAATTGGGCAATGTAGCGCGCATCGACAAACTGCAGTTAGTCGATGTGCTGTATCAGTCCGGCTATCTGACCATCGACACCTGGGTTCGTCGGAAGTCTATCCGATAAATAAAAAAACCGCCCACAGAGGAATCCGTGAGCGGCTTTTTTCGACGCGCAGCGCCCCCTCAGAGCATCCAAGGCTCGTAATCGTCGCGCTTCAGGGGTTTAACGCTGATTTCGCGGGAGCCCTCGGGAGTGATGATGCGGACGATAATTTCGGGCAGCTGGCCCTTATCACCGTAGGAGGAGACGATACCAGCTGCGCGGAGAAGGTCACCTTCCGTAATGGGCCCCAGAACGGCGGCGGTGGGACCAGGAACGTTGACGGTATGCACCAGGGTGCGACCTTCTTCGTGCAAGGCTTTCAGGGCCTGGTTATCGGCGCGGTTGCGACCGACGATGATGCGACCACCCTCGGGTAGCCGGAACTGACGAGAAAAGCGCATCAGTCGAACATCGCTCACGGGTGGAATTTCACCATTGGCATGGTCGAAGAGGTCACGGAGCTTACGGCAGTAGCCCTTCTCCGTCAGCAGGCAGCCACCAGCGGGCGAAGGATATTCCTTAAGGCCGAATTTTTCGACGAGAACCATCTGCGGGGCGCGGTTGCGGCCCTGGATATCACAGAGCAGTTCACGATTGATACGGCCGTCCAGTTCGGGAATGGTTGGCTCCAGCAGCTTGGCGGAAAGGGGGCGCAAAAGCAGCCCCTTCAGTCCAGAAGCCTCGGCCACGGTTTCGAGGCTACGGCGATTCTGTGACATAGGCCGCTGATTGAGGACCTCTCCCGTAGATACAAAGTCATAACCGCCTTCGCGCATAAATTCGCCTGCACGGCGAATCATCGCGGCATGGCAGTCAATACAGGGATTCATGGCCCCACCGAAGCCGTGCGGCGGCTGCTGCACCAGTTTCAGGATGTCATCAGAAAATTCGAGCACATGCAGCTTGATGCCGAGCTGGGCGGCGGCGCGTTTCGCCGACTGAGGGCCGAAGAACGGACTGTCGAATACGACACCCTCCATCTCAATACCCTGGTCGCGCAGCACGCAGATTGCAAGCATGGAATCGAGTCCGCCAGAAAGAAGCGAAATACCGCGGATCATACAATACCTCATATGGTGGCGCGCCGTGACGCGCCAGAGAATAGAGCTCTGCATACCAATGAACAGACGAACAAAACTCAAGCATGCGGCATCCGCAGCTTCTTTTGTCGATTATCATTCACCGGCACACAGTGCCAAAAGCAACTTCCACCCGCGCACGTGCGCGGCCAACATAAAGAAAAGCGGCAGTATACACCAGCCCCCGTTCATTGTCCAGTGATTTTCGGCGGATACGCAGGCAGGCAGTTCTCCAGGGACACCCACCGGTAGGAATCAGCGATTGCCACTCCACATCCGACATCTTTTTGGTATACTATAACCGTTCAATGTCACAACCAACGTATTGACCTATTTACAACGCACATAAGGACTCTGCCATGGCTGAAAAAAAGTCTGCAGCCCCCGTTTCCGCCAACGACAAACTCAGCGCCGTTCTGAATCAAATCCGCAAGGAATTCGGTGCCAGCGCCATCATGAAGATGGGTGAGGTGGAAATCCCTGAAATTCCCGTTATCTCGACTGGTGCCTTCTCGCTGGACCTCGCTCTCGGCGTAGGCGGCGTGCCGCGCGGCCGTATCGTCGAGATCTTCGGCAACGAATCTTCCGGCAAAACCACACTGTCACTGCACATTGCCGCCAACGCCCAGAAGCAGGGCGGCATTGTAGCCTTCATTGATGCCGAGCACGCACTCGACGTGGGCTACGCCCGCCGCATCGGTGTGGATGTGGACAACCTATTGCTCTCTCAGCCGAACTCTGGCGAAGAAGCCCTGCAGATTGCCGAACAGCTAGTCCGCTCTGGTGCCGTTGACGTGGTGATTGTCGACTCCGTGGCGGCACTGGTCCCCCAGAGCGAACTTGATGGCGACATCGGTGATTCTCACATGGGTGCCCAGGCCCGACTGATGTCGCAGGCCATGCGCAAGCTGACGGGCTTGCTGTCCACCACCAACACCCTCTGCATCTTTACCAACCAGATTCGTATGAAGATCGGCGTGATGTTCGGCAGCCCTGAAACAACTACGGGCGGCAACGCGCTAAAGTTCTACTCCTCGGTGCGTATGAAAATCGCCCGCATCTCCACGCTCAAAGACCCCTCTGGCAAGGCCTTCGGCAACCGCACCCGCGTCAACGTGCTGAAGAACAAGGTGGCTCCCCCCTTCACCGAAGCCGAATTCGACATCCTCTATTCCCGCGGCATCTCCTGGGAAGGCTCCGTGCTGGATGCTGGCCTCGCTGCTGGCGTGATTATCAAGCGCGGTAGCTGGATGAGCTTTGACGGCGAACAGATTGGACAGGGCGCCGCCGCCGCCACCGAATTCCTCCGCAAGAACCCCGATATCCTCGAGAAAATCCGTACACGCGTCCTCGAGCATCGCGAAATCTTCGCCCCCGGCAATACCAACCGCAAGGAAGAGCAGGAAAAGCCTGCCGAAGCCCCAGCCGAAACCCCCGAGGAATAAAGCGGACAGGCCAACTGCCATCCCCTCCCGCAACGAAGAGCGCACCGAACGGTGCGCTCTTTTTTGCCGCTTTGTCCAGATAACCCCTGGACCATAAATAATAAATATCCCCGAAAAGATACCGAATCGTCACATTTCCTGACAGATTCGTTTCATAAGAGTAGCCAAACTTCCTTAGCAAGAGTAGCTAATCTTCTTTAGTAAGGGTAGCTAGCCTTCACTAGTAAGGGTAGCTAGCCTTCAGTAATAAGGGTAGCTAGCCTTCAGTAATAAGGGTAGCTAGCCTTCTAAAAGAAACGCATCTGTTCCCAGGTGTCGACATCCCCGTTTCTTCGGGGAAATCAGCCGCGCACCCAGCACCAACAGTCTCATCCGCCGTCCCCGCAATCCCAGATTGCGCCCCTTTCATCCGTCATCGGCACAAAGCATCCTCTTTATGCTTGTGAAAACGGCAGACCCGTGCGATAATAAAGCCTGTCTGAAAGGAGCGTTTTCATGTTTACGATGCTAACCCTGCTGCTTGTCGTCTATGCTGTCCTATGCATTGTGCAGTTTATTGCCATTATCCAAGGCCTCGCTACGGGACTCGGCTGCGGCTGTTTTTCTATTCCCTTGGCCTTCCTTGTCGCAGGCTGTCCCATTCTAGGGACTGTTCTTGGTGTCATCGGGGCGCACAAAGCCTGGGGCTGGTCCTATTTCCAGGGCATCTGCCTCTTTTTCGTTCCCTATCTGCTGGGGCTACCGCTGCTACTGTTCTAAAACCGACCCACGGGACGAAAAAACGCGAACGGGAGCAAAAAAATATTTCGCCAAGCGGCGGCGGTATGCTATAATTAACCGACAAACCACTGGAGGTACCGAAGAATGCAACAGGACATGATTGTTGTCATCGATCTCGGCAGCGAGCAGAATTCGCTCATTGCCCGTGATATCCGCGCGCTTGGCGTTTATTCCGAAATTCACGCCCACGACTTGACCGCCGCCGAACTGGCCGCGATTCCGAACGTCCGCGGTTTCATCTTTAACGGCGGCCCCAACAATGTCGTCGACGGCGTCGCCATCGAGCCCTCCGAAGCCATCCGCGCCTCGGGTCTCCCCTGCCTCACCGTCGGTCACGGCACCGCAGCCAACCTAGATGTCTGGCCCGAAGCCGAAGCCGACCGCCGCAGCGTCATTTCCGATTTCATCTTCGGCGCCTGCAAAGCCACCGCCAACTGGAACATGGACAACTTCATCGCCGACCAGGTAGAACTTATCCGCCGTCAGGTTGGCGACCGCAAAGTCCTCCTCGCCCTCTCCGGCGGTGTAGACAGCTCCGTCGTCGCAGCCCTGCTCATCAAGGCCATCGGCAAGCAGGTCACCTGCGTGCACGTGAACCACGGCCTCCTCCGTCAGGGCGAACCCGAACAGGTAGTCAATGTATTCGGCAAACAGCTCGATGCCAACCTGGTATACGTCGATGCCACCGACCGCTTCCTCGGCAAGCTCGAAGGCGTAGCCGATCCCGAACAGAAGCGCAAAATCATCGGCGCCGAATTCATCCGCGTCTTTGAAGAAGAAGCCCGCAAACTCGATGGCATCGACTTCCTCGGCCAGGGCACCATCTATCCCGATATCGTGGAATCTGGCACCAAAACCGCCAAAGTCGTCAAGTCCCACCACAACGTCGGCGGCCTGCCCGAAGACCTACAGTTCGCACTCGTCGAACCCTTGAAGATGCTCTTCAAGGACGAAGTCCGCGCCTGCGGTCGTGCCCTCGGCCTGCCCGAGAACATGGTCAACCGCCAGCCCTTCCCCGGCCCTGGCCTGGGTGTTCGTTGCCTCGGTGCCATCACTCGCGACCGCCTCGAAGCGCTCCGCAGCTCCGATGCCATCCTGCGAGAAGAATTCGCCAATGCTGGCCTCCAGGGCAAGGTGTGGCAGTACTTCACCGTAGTGCCCGACATCCGCTCCGTCGGTGTCCGTGACAACGCTCGCGCTTTTGAGTGGCCCTGCATCATCCGCGCCGTCAACACCATCGATGCCATGACCGCCTCCGTCGAACGCCTCGACTGGGCCCTTATGGAACGCATCTGCGACCGCATCACCCACGAAGTCCCCGGCATCAACCGCGTCCTCGTGGACATCACCCCCAAACCGGTCGGCACCATCGAATGGGAATAAGCCCCCAGTCCCCATCGCTCAAACGGCCCGCTTCCTACGAAGCGGGCTTTTTTGGGCACTTCGTACCAATGTAAGCCAACGCATCCATGTGAACACCCAAAACAGGAAGTTCCGTATCAAATCCGCCAGATACCAGCACAGGCGTTTGATACCATCAGCTAGGAGTCTGTAGGGGGATATCTACGGGCTACAAAAAGCGCCTAAAACGTGCATAAACTTCTTTCACTTTTTTCGCCTTTCGCATCTATACTCCTACAGGCTCCTAGAGCGCCGTTGCTGAAATGCCGCTCCAAAACAGTTTGCTCGCACGCAGGCGTAGGGAATCTCCAGTCGTCTAATGTCCGAAGAAAACGGGTTCGGTGTCATTGTTCGACGCTCAGTCCATCTGCCGTTTTAATTTTGGGCAGACACGGGGCGGCCCGTGTCGCCGTTTCCCGTCTGAAGCGCAGGCGGGGGAAGACTGCACGCGAAACGGGGGACATCATCGGGTCAACGCCAGGAGGCGCCCGTCCGAAAGGCGGTCGGTAGTCTTACGGAGCAAAGAAATTAAGACATCTTAATCTGGAACACAACGTCGGCAGTCATGGTAAGCCTCGTCAAATAAATTAGACATACGGCGGCCAAAGAGGTATAGTGCATCCTCTTACGAACACATAACCCTTGGAGTGGTTCGCAGCGACGGGCCGCTCCGCCATACGGAGAACCGCTATGCTGCAGCTCCAACACATCTCCTGGATTGCTCCCGACGGGAGGCGGATCCTAAACGATATCAATCTCGATTTGCCGGACGGCCGTCTGATTGCGGTGTCCGGTCCCAACGGCGGCGGAAAAACGACGCTGGCAAAAATACTTGCGGGCATCGAGCGACCGTCGTCTGGCCATATTTTGCTGAACGGCGAAGATATTACCAACAAAAATGTAACGGAACGCGCACGACTCGGCCTCAGTTTCGGATTTCAGCAGCCGGTCCGTTTCAAAGGCATCACGGTGCGGCATCTACTGTCGCTGGCAACCGGCGACGCGTCGTGCAACGGGAATCACTGTATGCTGCTGCGCCGTGTCGGGCTCTGCTGCCAAGATTACATTGACCGCGACATCGATGCGACGCTGTCGGGCGGCGAAATCAAGCGCATTGAGATTGCCTCTGTGCTGGCGCGCAATGCGCCGATTGTGATTTTGGACGAACCCGAGGCTGGCATCGACCTCTGGAGCTTCGAGAAGCTGATTAGTGTCTTTGAGCAGATGAAGGCCGAAGGCGGACGCACGATGGTGATTATCTCCCACCAGGAGCGGATTCTGAAGATTGCCGACGAGATTGTGCTGTTGGCCGACGGCGGCATTAGCGACCGCGGGCCTGGCCCCGAAATGCTTGACAAAATGCTGCAGCAGCACGGCATGACAACGCGCCGCTGCGGCCTGTCGGAGGTGAAATACCATGAATGAGAACCTTAGCCCGATTACACAGGAACTGCTCCAATTGCTCTCCGAAAGCGGCAACGGAAAATTTCAGGGTGCCTACAGTCTGCGTCAGGACGGCAAGTGCATCGGCAGTGCTTCCAACGAGCATGTGAGCATCCGTCCAAAAGAGGGAAAGCCCGGCATTGAGGTACACGTGACCCCTGGTACCAAAGGCGAGACCGTTTTCATCCCGAGCTGTGTGACACAGGGCGGTTTCAACGACACGGTGTACAACGATTTCTACATCGGTGCTGGCTGTGACATCCTGATTCGCTCTGGCTGCGGCGTGCATACCGATAATCATGAGCTAGCGCGCCACAACGGCATCCACCGCTTCTTTGTCGGCGAAGGTGCCACCGTGCACTACGAAGAGAAGCACATCGGCACAGGCAAAGGATCCGGCAAACGCTCAATCAATCCCGTCTCCGAGATTCACCTCGCGAAAAACGCGTTCATGGAAATCAATGCCACACAAATCAGTGGCCTGGACAAGGCCCAGCGCAACACCGTGGCACAGGTGGAGGAAGGTGCCAAACTCATTGTGCGCGAACGCCTCTTCACGGAAGAGGACCAGATAACAGACACACGGTTCAAAGTTGAACTCAACGGCAACGGCGCATCCGCCGACGTAGTGTCGCGTTCCGTGGCCCGCGGCCGCTCGCACCAAACAATGGATTCGGTTATCGTCGGTAATGCAGCTTGTACTGGTCACTCCGAGTGCGACTCCATTATCGGCGAGGAGGCAATCGTGGATGCCTCGCCGCGTTTATTTGCGCACCACCCCGACGCTTCGCTCATCCATGAGGCCGCCATCGGTAAAATTGCAGGCGAACAAATTCTGAAGCTACAATCGCTCGGACTGACCGAGGAAGAGGCAGAAGCGGAGATTATCCGCGGCTTCCTGTCGTAAACAGTCGTGCTAGCTCGTCCAGCCTGAAATAATCCTTGGTTTCACTGGCACAAGCGAATAAAATATACGCTGTTATCAATGCATGGCCATACCAAGCCACCCAACGGCGGACTATTTCATGAAACGACTTCTAACGACACTGTTGTCGGCAGTCCTGTTTCTCTGCGCGAGTTGCCTGCCCGATATTCCTGAGCCGACGCTGACAGGCCAGGAAAAGGTATGCCTGTATACCAGGCAATCCGCGCAGCTGCATCTGCACCCACGCACTGGGAGCCTGTAGATATACCCCCTAGAAGCACCGAGGAGTCTGTAGGGGTATAGATGCGAAAGGCGAAAAAAGTGAAAGGAATGGGTAGAAACGAGGATTTTGAAGGCGTGCAGTGGCCCCTGCATGACTGAAAAAGCCGAAGCTTATGCACGTTTAAGGCGCTTTTGCAGCCCGAATCTGGGAGAAAATCAACCTGTTCGGACCTCATCCGCGCAATCCTCACACCGCCCCCGACAGTCCGCTCTACTTCGACGAATAAAAACGACAGGGCCTTGTGGCGGCAGCCACCCGCAAGTAGTTATCATTCACCGTTTATCGGCACGAAGTGCCCCGGGTTGAGCACCCCGTCACTCAGAGAATTTTGGGGCGAGAAAGTCGGCGAGGGAGCGGTCGAGATTGGCACGCGGACCGCGCTCCAACCAGAGCAGTTCAAGCTGCGCCGCAAGCGAAGCGCGAACGCGCCGCAATCCGGAACGTCCTAGAGCGCGCCAGACGGCCAAAATCTGCATCATCGCGGCGAAACGAATTTCCCTGGCCGTCAGCGAATTGCCCAGCGTTTCGGCCTCATCCAGCAGTCCGAGGAGGTCACTCAGAGCTGCATTCAGCGCGCCTCTATCAAAGTCCGGAGTCTGCGCGAGCGGCAGATTGTAGGCCTGAAAGAGACGCGTTGCATTGCCTGCGGGCGCCTGTGCTGTCAGATAGGTGTTGCCGAGATTCAGTAGGATGCGCCCCGCGCCGGAAAGTCCGCACAGCGTGTCGACTGCCGCGCCCACGGAGTCCGTTCCGGTATCAGACGCAGTGTTCCAGGCAAGAGACGCAGTCAACACGAGTGACGGCAAAGTAATACTGAGCGGCTGCCAGTGGCCAGCATCGCCCCAGTCGCAGAGGATAAGTCCATCGGAGTCGACCGCTGCCGCGGTGCGAATATTTTCAACCATATTGTCGGTCCGTCCGCAGAAACTGCGCCAGGAGGAACTGCCAGGGGCAACAACAAAGCGAAGTCCCGCAGCACGGAGTTGTTCTGCCTGTGCAGGCAGAGGATCCGTCGCTTCGTAGCCCCAGAGCACCCATTGGGCATCGGGAAGCGCCTCGGTGGCCCGCGCAAGGGCGTCGGGATGACGCAGCAGCATATCAGCCCAGAGGACTGGCGTCTTTCCGTGCTTCCGCACCGTGTCGGCCATCGCCTGCATATACCGCAGATAGAGGCCGGCCTTATCGTCCGTTCGTGACCGACCCTGCCCCAGATCGAAAACCTCATCGCCACCAATGTGAGCCAGCAAGGATGTCGGAAAGTGCGGAAGTAGTTCGTCAAGCAGCCCCTGGGCAAAGGCAACAGTTTCAGGCAGTCCCGCGGCAAGTCCCGTGGGCTCTTTCTGAACGGAGCCCCAGGGGGTACACGCGCCCCCTTCGGGGAGTTCGGCAAGATCCAGCAAGGAGGGATCCTCGCGAAACCAGCGCTCGAAGCGGCCCAGGGTGTTCTGATTGGGCACCAGCGTCACATGGCGTTCAGCAGCATAGGCCGAAAGCGCCTCCATGTCGGCGCCAGCGTACGGGGGGGTATTGACGCAGACAGCGGGGTGGCTGCGGTCGGCGAAGACATTCTGGAAGTGGAGTTCGAG
>SAMEA104404097__coassemble_1081_pt1 | contig 23987 bp, 21 predicted proteins | sample SAMEA104404097__metabat2_high_PE_096 | metagenome-assembled genome bin SAMEA104404097 (sample SAMEA104404097) | Balaenoptera acutorostrata | reverse complement strand
TTAGTGAAAAAGAGAGGATTGATCAGGCATCTGTGCCTGCATGTAGCGGGCGTAGACATCCGAGCCAGCTGATGGCCGCGCGTCGCATGTCGAGCGGCGTAGCCGCCCGCGCATGACCTTACCATCCGGGCTTCACCCGCCTTTCATCCTGCCAGGCGGACTTTTTTGTCACGGTATCATTGTGTCGCTGTGCTGAGTATCGCGTGGGCCCGCTGGTGCGGGGACTGCTTATGCTGCTTGAGGGGGCCTTGTGGTTTGTATCAGTACGAAGCGCTTTTTTTGTTGTTTTTTGTTAGGCTTCGAGAAGGAAGGTGCAGGGACCATCGTTGAGGAGGCGGACTTTCATGTCGGCACCGAAGCGACCAGTGCCGAGGCGGGTGTTGCCGAGGGCAGCGCGGAGGGTGGTGCAGCAGTGGTCGTAGAGGGGTTCGGCGATTTCGGGGCGTGCGGCGGTGGAGAAGCCAGGGCGGTTTCCAGAGGCGGTGTCGGCGTAGAGGGTGAACTGTGAGACGATGATGACATTGCCATTGATGTCGAGGACGGAGCGGTTCATAGCACCTTTGTCGTCTTCGAAGATGCGGAGCTTGAGGAGTTTAGCGCAGAGTTTATCGGCTTGGGTTTCGGTGTCGGTGGGGGCGACACCGCAGAGGACGAGGAGGCCAGGGCCTTCAAAGGCGGAGATGCGTTCGCCGTCGACGGTAACGGAGGCCTCGGTGACGCGTTGAATGAGAAATCTCATGGGAAAACTCCTTGGGCGCGCGGGCGCGCCGATGAATGATGAACGATTTAGGGTGGCTGTTTCCACACTACTTTCTAGGAGCCTGTAGGGGTATGTCTACGGGCTGCAAAAAGCGCCTTAAACGTGCATAAACTTTGGCTTTTTCAGTCATACAGGGGCCCCTGCACTTTTTCAAAATCCTCGTTCCTGCCCATTTCTTTCACTTTTTTGCCTTTCGCATCTATGCTCCTATAGGCTTCTAGGCGCGCCGCAGGCGCTTGTTATGGGTTTGTGCCCTTGCTGTCTATTGCGGGTCGTTGCGCACTGGGCTTTGCACTGGGGGCCTTGGGGTTTACTTGGAGGCGGGGGTGGCCAGGGCGTATCTGAGGTTGCCAGGGGAGAGGTTGAGGGCGTTGTAACGGATGGTGAGGGTATTGGCGGCGCAGGAGATTTTGGGTGGGGTGAGGTCGTCGAGGGGGAGCAGGCGGTTGCGGGCTTCGGCGTAGCTCATGCCTGGGGGGAGGGGGAGATTGACGGTTTCCCAGCGTTCTTGTCGGCAGCCTGTTAGCAGGAGGGCGGTCAGGAGGGTGGCGATGAAATGTGTGTGGCGGGGGCGCATGGGGGCTCCGGTGGATTAGCGGGAGAGGCGGATGCCGCGGCGCTGGTAGGTGGGGTCATCGAGGTTTTCGCCGTGCCAGAGGGTGGGCTCGACATCGCCGAAGCGGTTGTTGCCGGAGGCGAGGCGGGAGGGGGAGGTGCGGTGTCCGCGGCGTCCGGTACGGATGGCTTCGGTACCGGAGGGGATGTCTTCGTCTTCGTCGCCGGGGTTGGAGCCGAAGGCGAGGAGGACGGCGGTGAGTTCGCCGTTGCGTCGGTCTTCCTGTGAGGTGCCGAGGAAGGTTTCTTTGAGTGAGGGGCAGTGGATGCGGAGACCAGTTATCAGGGTGTTGAGTTCGCTGAGGCGGAGGTCGCTTCCGGACAGGATGCCGATGACTAGGCGGGTGGCGCGGCTGAGGCGGTCGCTGCCGTCGCGGCAGAAGGCGGGGGCGGTGGTGAGGGTGTTTAGGAGTGATTCGGCGCGGTCTTCGCCAGAGATGCGGGCGGCGGCGAAATCGAAGGGGAGGGCGGTGTTGTCGTGCGAGACGGAGAGCATGCGGTGGAAGTGTTCGGCGTCGAAGGCGAAGTAGCTGGGGTGTGAGAGGAGGGTCCAGAAGAGGCTGAGAGCATCGCCCAGGCGGTCTGCGACGCGGGCGAAGGCTTCATCTGCGGTTAGGGTGTCTGCGTTGTCGAGTAGTACGGCGGGATTGACGGCGGTGATGGCATCGGTCGCGCTTTCAATCATGGGACGGAGAAGTTTGGCGTTGCGCTTGCGGTCGTCACCTTCGAAGGCGAAGGGTTGGATGGCAAAGGTGACGGTGACGGTGCCCTGTTCGCGTAGTGCGCGGAGGAGGTATTCGGTGGCACCAGCGGTACCGCCGCCGAGGCAGGTGAGTACCAGTGCCAGACGGGGGGTGCCGATATCGGCTAGCATGGCGGCGCCGTCGTCGCGGAAGGCGCTGGCCCCTAATCGGTAATCGCCGCCGGTACCGCGTCCGGCGAGGCGTTTGGCACCGAAGATTTTCACGGCACCGCCGTGGGCATTGGGGTCGGTTTCGCCTAGGACGGCATCGTCGGTGTCGAGGATGACGGCGCGAACCTCGGTTTGTCGGATTACGCGGCGGGCGACGGAGGCGGCGGCTCCGCCGACGGAAATTAGAAGCAGATCATCGGCATGCATAGCTTATCCCCGGAAGAAGTTAGTCAGGCGGCGGAGGAGGGTTAGGGGGGCATCGTCTTCGCCGAGATTGCGGGCCCGGTAGTTGAGCAGGCCGATGGCGGTGGCGTAACGGAAGGGGGCAGCGGCCATGTCGTCGGGATATTGGGTGACGTTGATGGGGACGCCGAGGGCGCAGGGCATTTCGAAGATGGCTTGGGCTTGTTCGGCGATAAGCGGCAGGGCGGCGGTGCCACCGGTGAGGATGATACCGCCGCGGATATTCGCTAGGGTTTGGTTTTCGGAGAGGATGCTGCGCAGGATGCGGAAGAGTTCGTCGATGCGTTCGGTGGTGACGGTTTGGATGGCGTGGACTGACACGGTGCGGTCGTCGGTGGAGAATTGGGTGCGCACGGTGTAGCGGTCTTTGGCGGCTTCGGGCTGGAGCATGGCGGAACCGCGGGCGAGTTTCATATCTTCGGCGGGGTTCTGCATGATTTTGAAGGCGAGGGCGAGATCGTTGGTGAGGTGTGCGCCACCGACGGCGAGGGTGCCAGCTGAGACGATGACGCTGTTGCAGAGGGCGATGTAGTCGCAGGTGCCTGCGCCGATGTCGATGATGAGGGTGCCGCTTTCGCGCGATTTTCGGTCGAGTACGGCTTCGGCCTGGGCAACGCCGGAGTAGATGATTTCCTGGAGGCGGAGACCCGCGCGATGGACAGCGGAGCGCAGGGCATCGAGGGCGGTGCGTGGGGCGGTGATTTCAAGGATGTTGCAGATGAGTTCTTCGCCGCACATGCCGATGGGGGTGCTGACGGGCTGGCCGCTGACTTCGTATTTCTGCCGGAAGCTTTGTAGATGGATGTTGGTGCCTGCGCTGTCAATGGAGGCTTGGGCGTTTTCTTCGGCCTCGGACATGTCGTTTTCGTCGATGACGTGCTGGGGCATGAGCATTTTGCGTCCAGTACGGACGACGGTCTGCACTTCGCCTGCGGAGAAGCTGGCGACGACATCGTAGATTTCGACATCGTGCAGGTCGTACATGCGTTTACGGAGATTTTGAATGGTTTCTGCGACGAGCCGGATGTCGCGGATGACGCCTTTTTTGACGCCACGGCTCGGTTCGGTGACGCAGTGGAGCTGTGAGAGCTTGCCGTTTTCGTATTCGCCGGCGAGCAGGGTGGCATTCTGCGTGCCGATATCCAATGCAGCGATAACATTGCCCATTGTCGTTTTACTCCGAAGCTGTGACGCGGTCGGGCGCCATGGCGTTGAAATGTTTCATATTTGCGCTGACTGGTGCGCGCAGGGTTTTACCGAGATTACGCAGTCGTTTTAACATGCCGTCGTTCAGTTCTTTTTCAGTACTCATGCCGGGCCAGGAGATTGTGATTCGGCGTCCGTCGGCTAAGGTGACGACGAGGCCGTCATCGACATCGCCGCTGAGCAGCATGATATTGCGGATGGAGCTGGGGAGTTGGTATTCTGGCATGGCTGCGGCGGTGAGCAGGTGGATCATGCAGCGTAGCTGCGGCGGCAGGCGGGAACCTGGTTCGTTGAGGCCGGGGAGGTCGAAGCCGCCAATTTGAGGATAGCTACCAGTCGGGCGAGGGTACATGAAGACAACGCCTTCGTCGTCGATGACTAGCGGCGGGCGTGCGGTGTGTGCGAGCCGGGCTAAGGGCATGCGTTCGCGGATGTAGATTTCCAGTCCGAGGCCAGGGGTGAAGGTGGCCTGGATGCTTTTGATAATGGGGGTGTCGTGGCGGAGGCGGTCGATGATTTCGGCTTGTACCAGATCGAAACCGTTGCGTGGGCCTGTTACGCCGAGATACTGTAGAATGAGTTCGCGCGAGAGCATGGTGTTGCCGCGGATGGCAATTTGCTCGGGGGTGACATCGAAGGCTGGGTTCTGTCGGTAGTATCGGTGCCGGAAGAGTGCGAAGAGGCAGAGTGGCAGGGTAATGGCGATGATGAGTGGGAGCAGCGATAGTAGGTGGCTCAGCGGTCTCGTCCACCACGCAGCTTTTGTGGCTGTGTGTTTGCCTGCGCGGCGTTTGGTTTTACCGGAAGTTAGTATGCTTTTCAGTCCGTCCATAGTCAGATTAGTCGTGGCAGGCGCGCTCGATGAGTCCGGCGCAGAGATCGGGGAAGGAGATGCCAGCTCGTGCTGCGGCATCGGGCAGGAGGCTTGTGGCGGTGCAGCCAGGGACGGTATTGATTTCGAGGATGTAGGGGCAGCCGTCAGGTGTTACGCGGAAATCGACACGCACGGCACCGCGGCAACCAGCGGCGGTGTAGGCTTTTTCGGCCAGGCGCTGCACTTTTTCTATTAGGGCATCCTGTTTGGGCCAGACGTGGCGGGAGACACCTTCGGCGTATTTTGCATGGAAGTCGTACCAGCCGTTGGGGGCTAGGATTTCGACGACGGGGAGGGCGTTGCCGTGCAGGACGCTGACGGCGAGTTCGCGGCCTGGGATATATCTTTCAGCCAGGGCTTCACCTGCGGCATCTTGGGCGGCGGCCAGGCGTACGGCATCGCCCCAGGCATCGGGGGTTTCGACTTTGGTCAGGCCGACGCTCGAGCCGTCGCGCGGCGGTTTGACTACGGCGGGTAGGGGGAAGGGACAGGGGCGGTCGGCATCGGCAACGGTGACGGTAATCCCTTCGGGAACGGGTAGGCCAGCGGCAACTAGTACTTTTTTTGCGGCAGTTTTGTCCATACACAGGGCGCTGCATTTGGCACCAGGGCCGGTGTAGGGCAGTCGCAGTTGATCGAGGTCAGCCTGGACGCCGCCGCATTCTCCGTAGCCGCCGTGTAGCGCGATATACACAGCGTCAATATCTTTTGGTAGTTTCTGTAGGGAATCTTCGGTTAGCGGCACTTCGGTCACGGGATATCCCGCTTCACGGAGCGCTTGCGCAATGGCCGCGCCCGATTTTAGCGAAATACTGGCTTCGTGCGACGTGCCGCCCATGACTACTGCTATACGTTTTTTCATGCTGTAAAAATCCTTGACAATCAGAACGCTTAGTGTAGCATAAAGCACCTGTTCGCGAAACCTTTTTTAGGCATTTCGTGCCGTCGTGCGGTGAATGACGAATGCTAGGAGCCTGTAGGGGTATATCTACGGGCTGCAAAAAGCGCCTTAAACGTGCATAAACTTCGGCTTTTTCAGTCATGCAGGGGCCACTGCACTCCTTCAAAATCCTCGTTTCTGCCCCTTTCTTTCGCTTTTTTCGCCTCTCGCATCTATACCCTTACAGACTCCTAGGAGCCTGTAGGGGTATATCTACGGGCTGCAAAAAGCGCCTTAAATAGTCATGTAGGGGCCTCTGCACGCCTTCAAAATCCTCGTTTCTGCCCCTTTCTATACTTCTACAGGCTCCTTGGCGGCTATGGGGGGCGGGGGGATGTATGCTGGGGCAGTGGATTTGCGCTATAATGGAGGGTAAAAGAGAGGAGTCTGTTGGTATGCATCCGTTAGCTGTAGCATTTATTTTGACAACGCTGGCTGGTTTAGCCACGAGTCTGGGCGCGGCGATTGCGTTCTTTGCGAGGAGCACTAATTTTCGGTTTCTGTCCGTCTGTACGGGACTATCGGCCGGCGTGATGCTCTTTGTATCGTTTGTGGAGATCTACCCGGAAGGGGTTAGCGAGATTGGGGCGGCGGGGTTTGGCGAGCGGAGTGCTGCGGCGCTGGGGACCCTGGGCTTTTTTCTGGGTATTGCGCTGATTTTTCTGATTGACCGGCTGGTACCGTCGGAGGAAAACCCGCACGAGCCGCATAGCTCTGAGGCTCATTTGGCACTTCAGAATCCGGAAGCGTTGACGCCTGAGGGGCGCGAACGGCATGTTGCCGAGGTGCGGGACCGCAGTCACGGGCATTTGTTGCGCATGGGGATTTTCACGGCGCTGGCTATTGGTATTCACAACTTTCCAGAGGGGCTGGCGACGTTTTTGACATCGCTAGAAAATCCGGAGCTTGGAGTGCCGATTGCGCTGGCTATTGCGTTGCACAATATTCCCGAGGGCATTTCGGTGTCGGTGCCGATTTATTATGCCACGGGCAGCCGCACGAAGGCGTTTGTCTACTCGTGTTTATCGGGGCTGGCTGAGCCGATTGGTGCGGCGGTGGTTTATTTTATGTTGGCTTGGTTTTACGGCAGTATGACATTTACGCCGCCGCCGTTGTTGCTTGGGATGGTGTCGGCTGGTGTAGCTGGGATTATGGTGTTTATCAGTATTGATGAGCTATTGCCTGCGTCGCGCGAATACGGTAAGGGGCACGACTCGATTTATGGGCTGTTGGCGGGGATGTTGATTATGGCTCTGAGTCTGATTTTTCTGTAATCAGGTGCGCCGAATCGGTACCCAGGCGCCGAGCACGCGGCAGGTATTTTCCGCGAGTGACACGTCGTCGTAAATCATGTTGCGGTACAGACCTGGATCGGTTAGGCGGTCGCGTCCGGGAAGTAGGCCGATGGGGGTTAGTCCGCGGGAGCGCAGGGCGGCATCGGTTGCCTGCGTTCTGTGGCCGAAGGGATAACAGACCGTGCGGGGCAGCGTGCCGGTCCAGTCGGCAATTAGTGTCTGGGCGGTCAGCACTTCGGCCAGCAGATCTTCGACTGGGCGGTCTGAGGCGGAGAGGTGTGTAAGGGTGTGGTTGCCGATGTTGACGAGGGGATGGGAGGCCAGCGCTGCGATATCATCGGGTGTCATCAGCGTCTGGGGGAGGCGCCCGTCGAGGATATCTGTCACGCGCGCTAGGCGTTCCCGGGCGGAGAAGGGGTAGAGCGAGCGAATATAGGCCATGGACCGATAGGGCATGAGTGCATTGGTCCAGAGGTAGCCGCGCTGGGTTTCGCCGGGGGCGATGAAGAGGGTGGCGGGAATGTCGAACTCTTCGAGAACTTTCAGGCAGTCTTTAAAACGTTTCCAACCGTCGTCGAAGGTGAGCCAGGCGGTGCGTCCGGGGATTGGTTCGCGCTGAAGCACGTCGGTTTCGGTGAGGAAGGTGAAGTCGTTGGTGCGTAGGAAGGTGAGGAGTGCGCGCAGGGTTTCTGGGGTTGGGTCGTGGGCGCAGAGGGACAGGAAGACATCGTCTGCTTCATAGGCATGCAGGGCCCGTCGCCGCGCGCCTGAGCGGATGAACGGCTGGGCGACGGACCACCCGATCAGTTTGCGGAAATTAGCCACGGGCGACGGCCTTTCTGTGTTGCAGTGAGCGAATGGTTTTGACAAAAATCCAAACGGCAATGGCTGCGACGGCCACTGCGGATCCGCGGCTGACGGCGTGGGCGGCATTGGGGCTGTTGCGGAGCAGGTCCGCGAGTGATCCGCCCGCTAGGGCTATACCGCTCATGACACCGAAGGCAATCGCAATGAAGAGTGCGCCTAGTAACAGAAGCCAGGCGGTGGGGCTGCGGACTTTTTCTGGTAGGAAGCCGGGCAGGAAGGCGATGAAGAAGAGGATGACTTTGGGATTGGAGAGGTTTAGCACGATACCGCGTAACCAACAGGACTGGGCGCTGCCGGCGAGGGCGGTCCCTTCTGCCGCGACTGGAGTGGACCACATATTGGCGGCGACCCACATGAGATAGAGGGATCCCAGTAGGGAGATGATATCGGTAGCTTTCGGGAAGCGGCTGACGACAGAGGCCAGCCCTAGGGCGGTTAGGGTGATATGTACGCAGAGTCCGGTCATCAGACCGGCGGTGACCCACAGACCTGCAACGGTTCCGTAGGCCGCAGATTGGGCCAGAACAAAGCAGTTGTCTGGTCCAGGAACAAGGGCGACGGTCAGAACGGAGAGGCAGTAGAACAGTAGTCGGCGTATCATCGGGAGGAACTTTGGCAGGGGCGGCTGAATAGCTGTCTGTTTATTGAATCATGAATACAGGCGCAACGAGCGTGATTTTTTGCGCTGCTTTACAGCGTCGTGGGGAGTGAATGTCGGAGGGCTGCCTTTACTGCTATTGAATGGCGGAGCTTTGGGTGGTGGGGCTTAGGGGTGTTTTTTAGGGGTGTTTTGGGGAGTGTTATGGAGGAGGTGGTTGGCTTTGAGCCAGTCGCGGATGAGGCCGCCAGGGAGGCCCATGACATTGGAGTAGGAGCCGATGCGGCGGGAGATGAGCATTTCGCCGTGGGTGTTAATGTCATAGGCGCCGGCGCGATCGAAGGGTTGGACGAGGGCGATGTACTGTTCTGCGGTGGAGGCATCGTAGTTGCGAAAGATGAGGCTGCTGGCTTCGATGCGTAGGTGGGGCTCTTTTTCGTGGGGCATCCACATAGCGACGGCGGTGTAGACGGTTTGCGATTGTCCAGCGTAGGAGATGAGCCAGTCGCGGGCTTCTTCGTAGGAGTGCGGTTTACCGAGGACGCGTCCGCCGAAGGCAACGACGGTATCGGCGGCAATGATGGGGTTGTGCGGGTGGCGTTTGCGGACATCTTCGGCCTTGTGGCAGGCATTGATGCCGACAGTGGCGACGGGGTCATTCTGGTAGCAGATTTCGTCGCAGTAGGCTAGATGAATCTCAAATGGCACGCCGAGCTCTCGGAGGATGGCGTGCCGGCGCGGGGAGGCGGAGGCGAGAATCAGCGGATGTTTGTTGGAATGATTTTCAGACACGGACACACGGAACCTTTGGGCGCTTCGCGCCGATGAGTGATAAACGATTGCAGATGGGCTGCGCCCACGGGGCGCTCTTAGTTGAGGCGCTGCAGGAGGGATTCGGCGAAGGCCTCGAGGAGGGCGGTGTCGCCTTTAACTTTGTGCAGTGCTTTGAGGGCCTTATCGGTGCAGTAGGCGGCGATACGGCGGACGGTGTCGAGGTCACCATCCCAAACGCGGACGGCACTGAGTTCGTTGCCTTCTTTTGCCTGCTGGGCATCGAGGAGGTCGTCGATGTACTGGAAGGCGAGTCCGACATTGGTGCCGTAATCGGCTAGGGCGGCTTCTGTTTCCGCGTCGGCTTCGGCGGCGATGGCACCGAGGCGGCAGGCGGTGGAAATCAGCATGGCAGTTTTGTTTAGGAATACGTAACCGAGGAGGTCGGAGTCCCAGGTAGAGGGACTGTCTTGGGCGGCGGCGATGTCGGAGATTTGTCCGCGGATGACCTGTGTGGCGGCGAGGTACAAGGCTTTGAGCATGTCACTGGCGCGTTTGCAGTTGACGAGCTGTCCGAAGGCGTGTGCCTGAAGCCAGTCGCCGGCCAGGATGGCGGTACCTTCGCCGAATTGGGTCCAGACAGAGGGCGCGCCGCGGCGCTCGGTATCATTATCCATTGCCGGTAGGTCGTCGTGCACGAGGGTGTAGTTGTGCAGGAATTCGATGGCGAGTGCGCCGCGTAGGGCATCGGCTTCCATGGCTTCGTTGGCACCGAGGGCTTTGGCACAGAGGAGGGTGAGGGTGGGGCGGACCCGTTTGCCGCCAGCGGTGATGGCGTGACGGAGGGCGAGATCGAATGCATGGTTGCCGCGCCGGGCGGTGTTTTCGTCGGAAATCGCGGGCAGGGCGGCTTCGAGGGCGGCTTCGATGCGGGTCCGTTCGATGTTTAGGGCAGCGGTGAGTTCCATAGATTCATCTCCGTACGTGTGTTGTTTGCGGAAAAAGGGGGCCGCCGGTCAGGAACGACCGGCGGCTGTGGAAAGCAGTCGACCTTAGAGGGCGGCTGCAATCATGTCACCGATTTGTTCGGTGGTGAAGCCCATTTCGTTGGCGAGTTGGGATTTCATTTTGGGTGTCACGGAGGCGATGGCGGCTTCGATGGCGCGTGCTGCTGGGGCTTCGCCGAGGTGTTCGAGCATCATTGCGCCGGCACCGATGGCGGCAATCGGGTTGATGGCGTGTTTTCCGGTCCACATGGGGGCTGTGCCGCCGATGGGTTCAAACATCGAGACGCCGGTGGGGTTGATGTTACCGCCGGAGCTGACGCCGAGGCCGCCCTGGGTGATGGCGGCGAGGTCGGTGATGATATCGCCGAACATATTTTCGGTTACAATCACGTCGAACATTTCGGGTTGGGATACCATGTAGAGGGTTGTGGCATCGACGTGGTAGTATTCACGTTCGACATCGGGATATTCCGCGCCGACTTCGGCGAATACGCGCAGCCATAGTTGGTACATATAGGTGAGTACATTGGACTTGCCGACGAGGGCGAGCGTATTTTTCTCACCGACACCGCGTGCTTTTTTGCCGTATTTGCGGGCATACTCGAAGGCGAAGCGGATGCAGCGTTCGACCTGTTCGTAGGTGTAAGTCATTACCTGCGTGGCGACGGCATCTTTGGAGTTTGCGCGCGAAATGCCGCCCATGCCAGTGTATAGGCCACCAGAGTTTTCGCGAACCACACAGTAGTCGATATCTTTGGGGCCCTTGTTTTTCAGCGGGGTGTCTACGCCGGGATAGAGGCGGATGGGACGGAGATTGATGTACTGATCGAGCTCGAAACGCATGCGCAGCAGGATGCCTTTTTCGAGAATGCCGGGGGTGACGCGTGGGTCGCCGATGGCGCCCAGAAACATGGCATCGTGTCCGCGGAACTCTTCGAGGACGGAATCCGGGAGGATTTCGCCAGTGGCGAGATAGCGACCGGCACCGACATCGTAGTCGGTGGTGTCCAGCTTAAAGCCGAACTTGGCTTCGGCGGCGCGCAGCACCTTCATGCCTTCGGCAATGACTTCGGGACCGGTGCCGTCACCGGGGACGACGGCAATCTTGTAGGTGTTCATGCTTGGAACCTTTCTTCATCGTTCAGAAGCGTTCGGAGATCGCCAACAGTGAGGGCTATGCCCTTGCCTGCCAGCTCTTCGCAGCGCTTTATAAGTTTTTTGACGGCATCGCGGGGCCATTGGGGAATGTGACCGACGAAGATGCGCTCGTGGTCGGTCCGTTCCGCATTTGCTGCGGAAACGCCCAGTTCTTCAGACAGTTTTTCTCCGGGGCGAATACCCGAATAAACGATTTTGATATCTCGGTGGGGACGCAGGCCGGCGAGTCGAATCATTGACTCGGCCAGGCTTAGAATGGTTACGGGACGGCCCATATCCAGAACAAAGATTTCGCCGCCTTTGGCGAGCGTTGCGGCTTGCAGGACGAGTCCGCTGGCCTCGGCGATGGTCATAAAATAGCGCTCCATGCGCGGGTCTGTGACGGTGACGGGGCCGCCAGCGGCAATTTGTTTCCGAAACAGTGGCACAACGGAGCCGGAGGATCCTAGTACATTGCCGAAGCGTACGGCGCAGAAACGGGTGGAGCCTTCTGTGGCGAGGTCACGGGTAAAAAGTTCGGCCAGACGCTTTGAAATGCCCATTGCGGAGATGGGTCGGATGGCTTTGTCGGTTGAAATCAGCACGAAGGTGCCGATATGCTCTTCGCAGGCCACTTCCGCCAGGCGGCGGGTGCCCAAGGCATTGTTGGTGAGTGCTTCGGAGGGGTTGAACTCCATCATTGGCACGTGTTTGTAGGCGGCTGCATGCAGGATGATATCAGGTTGTTCTTGTTGTAGCAGACCGCGGATGCGCTCGGTGTCGCTGCAGTTGCCGACGACGGGCATTAGTACCTTGGCATGGGGACTGGCGGAGAGTTCAGAATGGATGACGTAGAGGGCGGCCTCGCTGATATCGAGCAGAATCAGTTTAGCGGGGCCTGCGGCGAGTACCTGGCGTGCGAGTTCGCTACCGATGGAGCCGCCTGCGCCGGTAATTAGTACGCGCCTGTTGCCGAATTCGGTTCGGACGCGGACGGTGCCGACTTCGGATTCGGTCCGCCCTAGCAGGTCGGCAATCTCGATTGGGCGCAACTGTAGGCGCGGCACATAGCGCAGCATCAGCAGGAAGGCCAGTTCTAGGATGCCACCCATAATGGCAACGGAGGCTGGCGGACGCAGCACGATGGCTTCGTCGGCAGTAATCAGGTAGCGCAGTATCAGCTGAAGCAGAACGGTGAAGAGGGCTGCTAGCGCAAAGCGCGGCAGGTTTTTCAGTGTGATGGTGCGGGGACTGAGCCGATGGCAACGGAAGAGCCGCAGACCGAACCAGCCCAGCACTGCGGCGGCCAGAAAGCCAGTCAGGACTGGCTCCCAGCCCCAGCGCGGTGTCTGGAAGTCAAACCGCAGCAGGAACGCAGCCATATAGGCGGCGAACAGTGCCAAGGTATCCGCCAGCGACTGTCTCATTTTTCGGAGATGCTCTGTCGGATGTAGGGCATGTAGTTGCGCGTATAGACGTAAAGCGACCAAAAGTTCAGGAAGATGGCTACGGCTTCACCAGTATACACCAGCCAGCGGAAAGCGGTCATCGTATCCTCGGGATAATCATACAGCATGATATAGAGGTAGATGACGCCGCAGAGCGGGAAGGTCATTGCTGTGCGGAACTTACCCAGGAATGTTGCGGCGCAGTTGGCACCGTAGAGTGTGCCAACAGACCGCAGGAAGGTTACCCACTGGTCGCGCAGCAGATAGAGCACCGTCAGCACGACCATTAGGAGGGCATGCCAGCGTTCTTCGGGTTTGCCGATAGGTAGTAGCCACAGCAGTGTGGGGAATACGACCAGGTAGAATACCTTGTCCATTAGCGGGTCGCACATGGCACCGAATTTTGTGGTAACTTCCCACTTGCGTGCCAGTGCGCCGTCAAAGAGGTCGGTCAGTGCCGAGAGTGTCAGCAGCACCAATGCGGCAATTGCTAGGATTATGGAGGGTTCCGGGGTCGGGTCGGCCAGCGGCAGCTTCTTCAGATCCAGTAGATGATGTTGTACCCCCCAGCCGTGAATCAGGGCCAGGACTAAGAAGCCCAGGATGAACGGCACGCGAATGAAGGTAATAATATTGACCATCCACAGATGTTTTTGGCGCTCGCTCATGGCAGCCTCACTTCCTCTTGGCGTTCTTCTGGCGGACAGCCTCGTACATCACCAGTGCGCCGGCCACACCGGCGTTCAGCGATTCTACCTGGCCGACCATCGGAATATAACCGATGAAATCGCAGGTTTTTCCGACCAGATTGCTCAGGCCTGCGCCTTCGTTGCCGACGATGATGCCGCAGCGGCCCTTAAAATCGATATCCGTGTATTCTTTGGCATCTTCGGTCAAATCAAGCCCTGTTAGCCACACGTTGCGCTCCTTGAGTTCTTTCATTGCCTGGGTCAGATTGACCACATGGGCTATGCGCAGATGCTCGGAAGCGCCCACCGAGGCGCGTACCACCGTCGGTGTCACCATCACGCTTCGGTCTTCGGGAATAATCACGCCGCATACGCCGCAGGCTTCTGCAGTACGCAGTAGCGACCCGAGGTTCTGCGGGTCCTCAATATGGTCGAGCAGCAACACGATGGCCTCTGGATCCTCTTCGGCCGCAGCGTAAATATCTTCCGCGCTTACATAAGGATAGCCCGCTACCTTAATGGCGCAGCACTGGTGGTTTACCTGCCCCAGGATACGGTCACATTCCCCACGCTGTGCAGCACGCAGCGGCAGACGGCGGGAGTGTGCAATGGCAATCATCTCTTCGGTCTCGTCCGTTGCTGGACCCGAAGGCACGATGACTTCAAAAATCTCCCGACGGCCTGCGCGCAGGGCTTCCAGTACAGGACGGCGACCATAAATCCAACTGTCTTTACGATTTTTTTTTCTTTCCATAACACGCAAAGTATAGCAAAAAAAACGGGGAACGCCAAACTAAAGCTGCCTGCCAGGGCCAGCGCATAAAAACAGTCGCAGTTGACACTTGCCAGATGGAACTGGCCTTTGCGCTAGGAGCCTGTAGGGGTATATCTACGGGCTCCTAGCATGGGGCGGCCTGCGGTTTATGGACGGTCTTGCCTGCGGTGAAGGGGGATTAGTTTTTTCGTGCGCGTTTTTTGGCGGCTTCGGTGAGGCGTTCGGTGTACTGGCCGTGACCGAGGTCGGTGAGGGTTTTAAGGAAAGGGGAGGTTTGGCCGATAGCGATGCATGAGAAGGTGACATCACGTTTGGGCGGGGGTGGCAGGAGGGGTTTTCGGGGACGGAAGGATGGTGCGCCGCGGGCGGTTTGGGGGCGGTGAAGCCAGGGGGCAATCCAGTCGTTTTTGAGTTCCCAGAGAGGTTTTTGGTCTTTGGTGGGGTTTCGTCGGGGAACGGTGTACCAAGCCTGGACGGTGGGTTTCACGCGGTCGGCGTAGGTGGCGATATCATTGTCACCCAGGAAGTAGATATCGGTGATATGTTGTTTAGCAACGAGGGGCCAGAGCGTTTCACCGAAGGTGGTATCGAAACTACCGCCGGAGGTCATACCGCGAGCCTCCAGGGCTGCGAGGAGCTTTTCGGCATCGGTGGCATTGCGGATCCAGAGCGGATCGGTGCCGGGATGGGGGGCTTTGCCGCCCTCGAAGAGGAAGGTGACATTGAAGACGCGGCGTTTAGCGGCGAGTTTGGCCATGGATTCGGCCATCTTTCGGACTTCGTCCTTCAGGGTCATCCAGCGGGTGCCGCCGTCTTTGCGCGTGGCATCTTTGCGGTTCATCGAGCGGGAGGTATCGAGGATGAGCAGCACGTTGGCACCCTGCTCGGGGATGCGTAATCCGTAGAAGGAGATTTCGTAGCGTTCCTCGAGTTTTGCCTCTTCGGCAGCGCTGAGGGGGGCTTTGAGTGGGGGCTCTGCAAAAAGCAGCCCGGACGCAGGGAGTCCGGGCAGCAGGAGGCAGAGGAGCAACGAGACAGTTCTCATGAGCGGCTCCTATGCGGGGTGAACTTAGCCAGCGATCATGGCAATCAGCTTCTTTGCCGTCGGGATCATTGCCATGACGAAGACGAGTACCATGATGGTCGGCAGGACGAAGGTCATATAGAAGCGCATGATTTTTCCGCTGGAGAGTTTCAGTCCAGAGCCGGTATTGGCTTCCTTGATGAAGTTATTCCAGCCCCAGTAGCGTTTACTGACGCAGAAGATAAGGATGCAGAGAGAGCCGAGGGGCAGGGCGATATTGGAGACCAGGAAGTCTTCGAAATCAAGGATGCCAGAGCCAGGGCCGAAGGGGGTGATGAAGCTAAGCACATTAAACCCGAGGGCGCAGGGCAGGGCGAGGAGCAGCAGCAGCGGGGCGTTACGTTTGATAGCAGCGTGGCGGGTGCAGCCAGTACGTTCCATCGAGCCAGAGAGAATCGTCTCAAACACCGTGATGACTGTGGTCAGGGCGGCAAGTCCGAGGAAGACGAAGAAGGCGGAGCCGATGAAGATACCGCCGGGCATCTTGGCGAAGACCTTGGGTAGGGTCATGAAAATCAGGGACGGACCGGCATCGGGGGTGGTGTTGTACGCGAAACAGGCGGGGAAAATGACCATGCCTGCGAGCAGGGCCACGATGGTATCGATGACAATAATTTTGGCGGATTCGCCAGGCAGGGTGTATTTTTTGGAGGTGTAGCTGCCGAAGATGGCCATCGAGCCGATACCGAGGGAGAGGGTGAAGAAGCTCTGGCCGAGGGCATCGTAAATTACACTCCAGAGGCTCTTGGTCTCGAGGATTTTGGTAGAGGGCATGAGGTAAAATTTAATACCTTCGGAGGCGCCGTCGAGCGTCATCACGTAAACGCAGAGGCCGATGAGGATGATAAAGAGGGCTGTCATCATCTTTTTGGTGATATCTTCAACGCCCTTCTTGAGGCCAAGTGCGCAGATACTGAAGCCGATGAGGCAGACGACCGCCATCCAGAAGATCTGGGCGGCAGGATTGGAGACGAAGTTGCCGAAGAACTGTACAGAGTATTCGGCAATCTTTTCGCCAGCGGCGATTTTATCTTCGGTGGCGATGAGGTCGCTGAATTTAAACCAGCCGCTGAGCAGGGCCACGGGGTAGGCGAGCAGCCAGCCAGCAATCGTGGTGTAATACATCATCAGCAGCCAGTTGGCGCCGACCTGGACGCGTCCCAGGGCGTCCCAGCGCTTTGCTTTGGGGACCAGCGTGGAGTAGGAGTGGACGACGGATGTCTGCGAGGCGCGGCCGAGGGAGAATTCCGCGACCATCATCGGTAGACCGAAGATGACAAGGAAAAGGATGTAAATCAGAACGAACAGCGCACCGCCGTTTTCGCCGACGATAAAGGGAAATCGCCAGACATTACCCAAACCGACCGCGCATCCGGCCGAAACCAACAGAAAGCCCAGGGATGACCCCAGGGATTCACGCTTTTCTCCGTTCATAAACTTACCTATTCTTTCCAATTATGAATGTAATTACGGATTTACCTGCGAAAAAGGGCCGTACATCAGATGCGGCCACAATCATTGAACCATCTCAGTTTCCAGCCGATACCGGGGAGACCTTCGAGGGCCACCACGGTGCAGGTGCCGAAAATATACGGGGCCTGCGGACAGAGCGACCGGGCCAGCTCGCCGATGGAGCACATATGGCCGACTACTAGCACCGATTCGGCGTTCAGGGATTCGAGGATGGCTTTCATAGTCATCGGGTCGCCGGACGGGGAAAAATCGGTGAGAACCGTGCGTTCAGCCGGAAGGCCGAGCGTGTCGAGGATGATATCGGCAGTTTCTTGGGCACGGCGATAGCCGCTGGTGACAGTGAGTGTCGGTCGGGCACTCTGCTTTTTCAGGAACATGCCTGCAGCCGATGCCTGACGGCGCCCGTCTTCGGAAAGTACGGGGTCGGAATCGGTCGGTCCGTTGGTATTATAGCTGCCGTGTCTTACGAGATAGAGTTGCATATGCGAAAGTATACCAAAAGATGCATACATTGGGAATGGAACTTTTGTTTTTATTTTTGTCGGGCACCTCTTGCTGCGTACAGGAGTATATCGATGAACAGAGGGCTGTTTTTTGGGGGGCGTCACTTCACGCCTCGTTTGGGACGCGCCAGAGGTGTTTCCCGCACGCTTCGTGTGGGCCATTGTTGCGGTCTGTCGAAAATGCCTGTTGTCTAACTTTTCGCTGAAACGTCGTGTTGGACAGATTGTTGTCGGGGGTGGCGTAGCAGATGGTGGTATTCGTTGTTCTTTTGTGGGCGGATAGCGGCGGTTTTGTATCTCCTCTTTGGGCGCGGCGGGGGGTGGGGAGAGAAAAAGACGGGATGTAATGGAGTGGTGATAAATGGTTTTTCAATGGGTTATATAGTTTCTGAAACTTTTTTAAAGAAAAATGAAAAAAGTGCTTGCGCGGATCGTAGAGGAGTGCTATTATATGTCTCGTTTTCAAGGCGTGATAGCCAAGCGGTTAGGCAGAGGACTGCAAATCCTTTTAGACCGGTTCGACTCCGATTCGCGCCTCCATCTTGAGACTCTCAAAAGGTAACTTTTGGGAGTCTTTTTTTTGTATACGAAGGGCAGCGAAAGCGTCTGTGTTGTCTATAGGGTACGCCCTTTTGAAGCACAGCAAGGGCTACGGAGGCGGGAGAAGCCTTCGTTGTGCATAAAGGAGGGGCGTGGGGGAGGATTCCCGCCTGCAATCGGTTACGAGTCGCTGTTTACAGCAGCAAGCGTCACGTCTATCGGCACGGCAATCATATCGTAGCCGCCGTCAGGGCGCTTCCGCATTACAGGACGGTATGCCTTGGGCTCAGGATTCGGGCTGTCGCCAGAAAAGAGTTGGATGCGGCAGTTGAGATTGCCCGCAGTAACGGCTCCTGGGGCCAGGTGCAAGAGTGCGGGTGCTGTTCCCAGTGATGTAAAGGCCTCTGCAGCCCGGACATCGAAGCGGTCTGGCAGTGTCAGGGTGCCAGTCACTGTTTTAACGGGTTGTCCGGGGATGGAGACCAGGCAGGCATCCTGGTGTAGGTGGATATTTTCTGCGTTGCCGTTGCCAGCGAGGCTACAGCCTTCGCCAATTTCGAGGGTACCGGCGATATCGGTGTGCAACACAAATCGGGCGGGTGCGCCTCTGCCGAAGCGGCGCAGAGTCAGGGTGCCGTGGTTGTCGATGCCTGCTTTGGGGGCGTGGCGTTTGGTATACGAACGTCCGGCTGGCAGTTCCAGTACAGCCCCTCGTTCCGATACGGTGAACCCGCGTGTATCTTCGGATTCATCGAAAGATTCCTCGCCAGCGAAACGCACGGTGCCGCCGTCCAGAAGGATGCGATCCGCTTCTACTGCCAGCCCGCCCAAGGCCTCGTTGTAGTGCCAGGGACGGGTTACAAGTGTTCCGCGGACGGTTACGTAGCCGCGTTCTCCACGAATATAGCCAAATCCCCAGTTGGGCCGGTCCTCATGCAGGGCCCGGGCACCAGGGGCGGTTAGGTCGAGTGTGGCGCCGGCGTCTACGGTAATGCGGCCCCGGCGAAGAGGGGCGGTATGCTGTAGGCGGACGGTGCCCGAGGCGATGCGTAGCGCTCCGCTGCCGTCGAGGCGTCCGCGGACATCTAGTGTTCCTTCCGGAGCGAAGGTTACAGCCCCGCGGTAGACCAACCAGCCAGTTGGATTCAGGAATCCAGCGCCCTGGGCGATGCGTACTGAAAAATCGCCACTGATGACGGTTTCCGTGCCGCCGCCCGAGAATTCGAGCGAGCCCTCGCAGACATCCACGCTGCCGCCACCGGTATCGATGGCGGCCTTCACGGGGCGGAAGGCGCCGGGACCGGTTTTACGCAGGGTATAACCATTCAGGGTCAGGCGGGTATCACTCCAGTCGGGGGCTACGAGTCCGAAGCTGCCGTTGGCGCGTATCGAAGCATCGCCCAGCAAAACAATGGCGGTCATCTGCCGGTGGCCGACGCCGATATCTGTGGGAGAATCGTTGGCCAGTACTGCGCCGCCCTCGAGCTGTACTGTACCGGTGTATCCGTCGGGCGTACCGTTAAAGTCCAGCACTGCACCACTAGCTACCCAAACATTACCATTGAGCGTGTGCCCCCGACTGAAGGCCAGCGTGCCCGCTTCAATTCGCACGTAACCAGGGGCGGATACTTCCAGCCGTTTGCTTAATACGACTCGTCCCTTACCAGCCTTCTCGAAAATACCAGTGCCGCTGACGGAAAACGGCAGGACAGTATCTGTATCGGCCACAAATCGCACGCGGGCATCTGCATAGAGAAAAATCCGCTCGACAGAAGCTCCGTCGGCAAGACGCAGTGTCAGCGACGAGCGCCCGTTGCCGAGAACGCGTACCGTCGTAAAGCGGCCCGGTGGCAGTGTCAGTTCCGTGTCGTCGCCCAGCGATGAGATGTCTAGTAAGATGTCGCCAGATTTCGGCGGCTTGTTTCCAGGGGTTCCGGACCAACCCTGCAGCTGTCCGTGGCCTGTGGTCCGCGTCCACAGGGCCATCGGCGAATGACTGTCGGGGAGATAGACGCGTCCATTAATCAGCGGGATTGTATGGCCGTCGTCAAAGAGCGCCAGGAGCTGACCTTCACCTTCGGTTGTCGCAGGAAAAACGTATGGACGGGTCGCTGCTTTGGAGCCGGAGAGCGCCACGCGCAGGGTGCCGCCGTTCAGGCGGAACACCATGCCGCTGCGGACATGCTCCGCGCGCATGGTCAGTGATAGCGGAGATACCATTTCCACGGCCTCAAAGCCGTCAATTCCCGTCACCGGGCGCAGATCGGTATGAGCGGCAATCCGAAGCAGCGAAGAACCTGCCTGGCCTGCATTCAGGACTGCACCGGTGTAATCTCCGCCCTGGAGTGTCAGTGTTGCTCGGCCTTCTGTCATAGAGTATCCAGGAAGACCGCCAGCAGTCACAGTACCGCAGAAGTAACCGCGCTTTAGGGTTACGGAGGTATTGCCACCCACCCGCACAAATACCGGATGCTTCACATCGTTCTGACCGCCGCCGCAGATGGGTTCGGGAAAACGGACTCCAGGCGCGTCCACCGTCACAGAGGCATCCCCTGACAGCGAGGCCTCGCCCAGACCGGCTCCCATCCAGGGACCGCCAGAAATCGACTTGGCAAAGACCAGGGGCTCCGCTCCGCTGTTGGGGCTGCGCGGGGGGATTAGCACCTCGACCTGGGCATTACCTGTCTGAAAGGCATGTGCACGTTTGGCCTGCCCCCAAGCAAACGACCCCGCAATGCAGCCAGCTGTCCGCTGTACATTCCCAATCCGCACCGATGTATCGCCGCGGAGATGGGTCGAACCGCCGTAAACCATGATGTCGGCACCGGCAATTGTGCCTCGAATCTGAGCTTCGCCGTCCACCGAAATGAAGGCATCGCCCTCGGTCTCTGCGTACTCCTGAAGTCCGCAGTTGCCGCCAGTCAGATCGTCTGCGGAGGCTGTACCGATCAGTCGCACGCAGCGCGGCCCTTCCAGGACAATGTGGCTCTTTTCGGTAAGTGGTTTTTCTGGCAGTTCTCCCTGGCGGACCGTACAGTGACCACCGCAGATAGCTTCATAGCTGCCGCCGGCAACTTTTAGCCACAGTCCGCCAGGCACCTTCAGGGATTCCCAGAGTGAGACAAAACGACCGCCAGCAAGACGGGTGTCTTTGGTGGAATCGGAGACAGAGAGTGTATACAGCGGCTGACCGGGAACCCCCGATGCGACTGCGGAGACATCTCCGACCGCCTTGGTCGCGGCTGGAGCTGCTGGTAGCACCGTTCCTCGCGCTGTCCATGTGCTGGGTATCGGCAGCCATTCCTCGTTAGCCGCAGCTGCCGCAGCGGCCGTCAGTCCGCAGCCCGTGACTGCGCAGACCGTCCGGATAAGTCGCATGATTTCGTTGCCAAATACTTTTTCATCACTCTGATCTCTTCCCGTCTTCGGTTTTCGATAGGTTTAAAATAACACAACCGCCATCAATCCACAACCGAACGGACAATAAAAGCGCCATTCTACGCCTCTGTAGTAACGTTAGAGGGGATGGTGCAGCTTCTCAAGTGTCCCTGTATTTCTGCGGCATATCCCTTTAGCGTGCAGGGCAAAAGTGTACCGTCCGAATATATGTCATCGCGTAATGGGATATGTTTCAATGCTGAATGTGTGAAGTAAATAGTTTTCACAATCACGCCTTGTGAAAGGCTTGGCTGCAGAGGGGAAGCTGTTTGTCTGTAATTAGTTTATTGCAGATCTCAACAAAGAGATAAACATGCAATAGCAGCATCTATCTGAAATCATCTGCAGTGGTGCAGCCACATAAAAACTGCCGTTCCCGCGCCGGGCAGACGGAGAACAGCAGGGAAACGGGGGTTGTAAACATCGTTCTGGTCCGTTTCCAATTGCCAGAAGGAGACGATTAAATTGAATCAGCTGCCAGCCCCGACATCGGGGCCGGCAGGGAAGCATGAAGTTGTTGTACCCGTTGTGGAGTGATCTGCGGGCCGATGGCTTCCGAATCGGCCAACAGAATGGAAGCCGCCGGAGAGCTATTGGAACTCCCAACCTTTCCTGACGGTGATTTAAAGATAACACGCATCTATGGTCAAATTCAACTTGTAACATTTGGCCATTCTTTTCGATTGTGGCCCAGAAAAGAGGGTGTTATTAAAGAAATAAACGACTTGTAATAAAATATTTACTTGGTTATTTTTCGTGTTTTTATTAAGCTCCCAACCTTCAAAAAAGACTCAAGGAAAAGGTAAATCCCGCCACGCGCTTTGTCTGTCTGCGCAAAAATACCAGACGTGCAGTGACTAGGAGTCTGTAGGGGTATAGATGCGAAAGGCGAAAAAGTGAAAGAAATGGGCAAAAACGAGGATTTTGAAGGCGTGCAGTGACTCCTGCATGACCGAAATGCCGAAATTTATGTACGTTTAAGGCGCTTTTTGAAGCCCGTAGATATACCTTTACAGGATCCGAGGGGACAGAGGTTAGCGGATAGAGCAGGGGCTGCCGCCACCCTGCTTTTATAAGCGGGTGGGGGCTTTGGGGCTGTCTCATCAGGGAAATGACAGGGGGCGGGGGTGTGGTGGGCGGTGTTTTTTTAGTGTTTGCCGAATAGGATTGCACATGCCCCTAAGAGTACGAACAGCATCAGCAGATTGTGCAGTAGGAAGAGACCCAGCATGCGCAACGGTCGGGATTCGGGTTCGCGGAACCACAGATTGAGCGCTATCAGCGAGGCGAGCGAGGCGATTGGAGTGCCGAAGCCGCCGATATCGACGCCTAGAAGCAGGTGTGCCCAGTTGTCAGTGAACGGGGAGAGCAGGATGGCTGCTGGGACATTGGAGAGAACTTGAGAGGTTAGTATGGCGGTTGCCATGGGGGCCTGGTCACACAGGGCGGAAAGTGTTTCTTCCAGCGGAGGCCAGCACCCGATGTTGTAGGAAAAAACGAAAAAGCCGACGAAGGTGCCGAGAAGCCCACAATCGACTTTGCGCAGGATTTTCGGAAAGCCGACTAAGGCCGTTCCCGTAACGGCGGCAAATAGCCACAGTCCTGGCAGTAGTCGGAAGACGGACAGCAGGCACAGTCCAAAAAGGATGCCGCAGGCGATGGCGCGTTTGGGGTGGGTAATTCGCACGTCGATGCCGCGCTGAGGGCTCAGTGGTGCTGTCGGCAGTCGGTGGGTGAGGGGAATTAATACGGCGCAGCCCGTCAGGGCTATGGGAACGGTGACGGCAAAAAAGGCGGCGGTCGGGATGGCCTGTGCTGTATAGAGGTACAGGTTTTGTGGGTTGCCGATGGGGGTTACCAGAGATCCTAGGTTGGCTGCCAGCGCCTGTAGTATAATCAAAACAGGGAGGTGTGTTCGTTGCCGATGGAGGGTGCAGACATAAACTGAAAACGGTACCAAGGCCAGCAGGGCGACATCATTGGTTACCAACATGGCAAGGAAGAAAGTCAGGCCGACCAGTGTATGCGCCATGCCTCGGAGGGTGGCACACTGTCCTAGTAGAGTATGGGCCAGGACCTGGAAGAGGTTGCACGAACGCAGACCTGCCAGCACGGTCATCAGGCAGAAGAGCAGGTTTAGCGTCTTGAAATCGATGGCTTTTAGCGTTCCCATGCTGGGCGGTGTCAGGATAAACGACAGGGCTGCTGCCGACAGCGACACTGCCGGCAGGGCATGGGCTCTTAGAAACCGCAACGGCGCTGTAATCATAGGGCTCCCCCGCTTTCCCGGGCGCATTTGCCCGCCGATGCGCGCATGATACCAAAAAACGCACCCTCCTGTATCTGCCCTTTGCAGAATTCGCGTTTTCCCGTATCTATTTTCCAGGTGGGGGTATGCCTGCAGCGGGGGTCAGGGGTGGCTATCCGCGAAGGGGTCGGGGGTTTCGATTCGGAGGATGAGGGAGTGGGTGCCGGTATGTCGTAGGATATTGATGCCGGTGGGGGCGATGAAGTACTTGGGTTCGCCACCGATAAAGAGGAGGGAGGGGCGCTCGAATTTATCCTCGCGGGAGTAGGGATAGGTGACACGTTTTGGGGGAACGATGTAGTCGCTGAAGTGTCCGACGGCGAGGCGGGCGTTTTTGGAGCGGAAGGTGAGGCCTCCGTCGTAGGAGGGCCAGAGGATGCAGGCGCCCTTCAATCCAGTGACGCTACCGAAGTTGTCGGTGGTCAGCAGGTAGGGGGTGCCTTTGTAGACCCTGAAAGTGCGCTAATGGATACACGTAATCAAAATTTGAGAGTTTAGAATAA
>SAMEA104404097__coassemble_1075_pt1 | contig 24079 bp, 21 predicted proteins | sample SAMEA104404097__metabat2_high_PE_096 | metagenome-assembled genome bin SAMEA104404097 (sample SAMEA104404097) | Balaenoptera acutorostrata | reverse complement strand
CCAAAGCATTCGGCTTTGATTTTCCGACCGGCTGCGAACCAGTTTACGTCTCAAGGAAGGTACCCGAGAAGAAACGTGGAAGGCCAAAGAAGCCCGAGATCGAAACATGTTAATGATATACGACCTGCAAAATTTAGAATCGTAAGGACGCGAGCTTTTCGCTGACACGAACAATGTCACTGTCTGTGAGCTGTTTTTACGGAGTCGCTTTTTGGGAAGTATTGGTGCTTTACGGGGATGTATCTTTGAAGTTTAGGCGTGGTGCAGTTCGCGCGCAATCCAGGCCATTAGGAAATTGACGATTTTTTGCTGTTGCAGGGGGGAGAGCTCTCGATGAAGTGGCACCTTCCACCAGGTGTGCATGCAGTCGCGGCAGCAACAGGCTGTAGCATGCTGGGCTTTGAAAATGGGATGGCCACGCATGGGTGTCTGTTTTCCGTCGTTGGGCGGATTTGCTGGGGCGAGCCGCATACGGACAAAGTCTTTCGCGTGGCATCGGATGGTATCGAGGCCTTTGGCGGTAATGTAGTCGCGCTCAGCCTGTGATAGGTGAAACCGCGAGCGGAATGGGGAGCGACTAAGGCGTTCAAATGCTTCTGGAAGCGTGGACATGCGCGGGATTTAGTGGATGGCGTGGGGGCGGAGCTGCTTCCAGCGGTTGGTTTCGCGGAGATAAAGCAGGATGCCGACGAGGCCAGTAATGGATTCTGAAAGAGGAAACGCCAACCAGACCCAGTGGACACCGATTAGGGAGAGTAGGTAGAAAATGGGAATGAGGCAGAAAATCTGACGCGTCACCGAAAGCCAGACACTGGGAATGGCTTTGCCGATAGCTTGGAAAAAGACCGGATAGATTAGCGAGAAGACAGCGGGTACGAAGCACCAGCCGATGGTTCGGAAGGCTGGAATACCGATATCGAATACTTCGGATTCGTGCGAGAAGACGGAAATTAACGGGCCTGGCAGCACGACAAAGCAGAAGGTGCCGATGATCATGAATGTGGCGGCGATGAGGATGGAGATGTGCATCAGTTTTCGGCAGCGGTTTGTGTCTCCTAAAGCGTAGTTGTAGCTGAGAACAGGCACAATGCAGGTCATCATGGCGCCAAGTGGAATGAAGAAGAATGTCTGCAGCCGGTAATAGAGGCCGAGAACCGTGACGGCAGCATCGGAGAAACGCGCAAGGATGATATTAAGGATGACGATGTAGACGGTCATCAGAAGCTGCATGAGAATATTGGGGTAGCCTAGGCGGTAGATTGTCTTGGAGATGGGGAACACTTCTACGTGGACGCGGGACGGACCGCGGAAGCCGCCTCTAAAGGTAACGGCTGCAGCAACAGATTGGCCGATGACAGTGGCATAGGCCGCACCCGCGACACCCAGCGAGGGGAATTCAACGCCAGGCAGGAGGCAACATCCGAAAATGAGCAGCGGATCGAGGGCAATATTGGTAAGGGAACCAGCAAGCTGCGCTTCCATGGGACGGCGCATATCACCACCAGCCTGATGCACCTTGGTCCAGATGCTTTCCAGAAAGAGCGGTAGACTGCCAATGCAGACAATATTGCCATAAATGACTGAGAAGTCTTGTACTTGAGGTGTGGACGAGGTGAGACGGGCATATCCAGGAAGGAGTAGCCAGGCAAAGAGGGCGAAAACGGCCCACATGGCAATGGCGAGCAATGAGCCATCTCCGGCGGTATAACCAGCTTTGCGTGTGCGGCCCAGTGCATAAAGCTTGGCCATATATGTGGAGACACCCGTTCCCGTTCCGACCGCGAACGCGATGGTCATGAACTGAATGGGATAGATGGCGGAGAGTGCGGTCAAGGCATCGGGGGAGAAGTGTCCAACGAAGAAACTATCGACAATGTTGTAGAGCGCCTGAATCAGTTGGGTAAAAACAACGGGCGGTGTAATTACATAAAGTATCCGCCAAACGCTTTCCGTACCGAAGAATTTGCCATCTTGTAACAGTTGTTGCATACCCGCAATCCTCTGTATTTTTATATTTGTGAAGTTGCTCTTTATGGATGGCATTGTAGCACAGTCGTCAAGCGTCAAGAGTGCCTTGGAACCTCCGTTGGGTGGCCACGTAAACATAGAAAGTTTTTCTCACTTTGTGTCTATGCATGATAACGATAAATATGTGCGGATGACTACCGTTACAGGGCTTTCCTTGGGAGCCTGTAGGGGTATATCTACGGGCTGCAAAAAGCGCCTTAAACGTGCATAAACTTCGGCTTTTTCAGTCATGCAGGGGCCACTGCACTCCTTCAAAAGACTCGTTTCTGCCCATTTCTTTCACTTTTTTGCCTTTCGCATCTATACTCCTATAGGCTCCTAGAAAATAGACTCTTTCTCTCAGTTCTTCATCAGTAATACACACGTTAATATGTTCTATTGTATTCAAATAGGTTCGTGGTGTTCTGTTGGGGTCAGTGGTGTCGGCGCATTTGCGGCTGGAATTACCTGTCCAGAACGGAAGGCGTCGAGCGTTCGGAAGAGGCGCTCTATCTTTTCGCGGGGCCGAGCCTCGCGTTCGGCGGCGGCGAATAGGTCATCTTCTGGGAGTGTGTTGGGGGAATCGGTTAGATCGTCTGCGCCGAATCCGATTAAGCGGACTGGGATGTCTCGCTCGATATGTTTTTCGAAGAGGTTCCAGGCCATGTCGCGTAGCGCGAAGTCATCGCAGGCTGGGGTGGCGAATTTTGCCTGGCGGGTGATCGTTCGGAAGCCCGTGTAGCGGATTTTGATGCGTCCAGTTTTGCTCCACAGACCGTGGGCCCGGAGCCGGCGGCCGACATCTTCGGCAATCTCGCGCAGATTGCGGCGCATTTGTTCCGTATCGGTGATATCGGTTTCATAGGTGCGTTCGCGTGAAAAACTTTTGTCGGGACGGTCGTCAGATACGGGACGGCTGTCGCGTCCGAAACAGATGTTTAGAAGGTGTCCTGCTTGAGATTCGGTTAGCAGTGCCCGGAGAGCTTCGGGGTTAGCGGACTGCAGGTCGCGGACGGAATGGAAGCCGTGGGCTTCGAGGTGTGTCGCTAAAACTGGGCCGATACCCCAGAGGGCGCGAATACTTTTTTGTCCGAGCCAGGAGAGGAGCGCGGCTGGGGCTGTTGGCACGGCGAAGATTCCGTTGGGTTTATTTTCCTCGCTCGCGAGTTTGGCTAGAAATTTATTGGGGGCGATGCCGATGCTACAGGTAACGCCAGCTTTGGCGAGGATACGGGCTTGGATTTTTTTTGCGATGTCGTTGGGGGAGCCGAAAAGTCGCTGCACGCTGCTGATATCCAGGAATGCCTCGTCGATGCTCAGTCCTTCGACCAGTGGTGAAAATTCATGAAAAATTTCAAAGATGCTGTGGCTAGCTTCCGTATAGCGCTGCATTCGCGGACGGACGAACATTCCCTGCGGACAGAGTTCATAGGCCTGCCGGGAGGGCATCGCTGAACGAACTCCGAATTTGCGGGCTTCGTACGAACAGGTGGCTACTACGCCGCGTCGGTCTGGTAACGAACCGACAATCACCGGCTTTCCTCGCCATTCGGGATGGTCTGCCTGTTCCACCGAGGCATAGAATGCGTCCATGTCTACATGCAGTATGGTTCGGGGACGGGTGTTCATGGGGTGGAAACGGGCTCAGTCGGCAATCTTTGGAGGATAGCGTTCCTCGAAGGCCATGAGAATATCCAGCAGGGTATTCGGGAGACGTCCGACCGCCTGTGTGCGTATGGCAGAGGGAATGCCGTAGAATTCCTCCGCGATGCTGCCGGCAATCGCCGCGATGGTGTCGCTGTCCCCGCCGATAGAGACAGCATTTCGGATGCTGTCCTCAAAATCGGTAGATTCAAAGAAGGCCTCGAATGCCTGCGGGACGGAGCCCTGGCAGGTAACGTCAAACTCGTAGCTGTCACGGATGCCGTTCAGCGTGAAGTCCAGCGGATAGTAGTCATGGACCGTTACCGCGCGGATATCCTCTTTGGAGGCACCGTTTCGGGCCATAAAGACGGCGACGGCGACGACTTCCGCGCCCTTAAGGCCTTCGGGATGGCTGTGGGTCACCTCGGTTACCGCACGGGACATCGCCTTCGCCTCTTCGGCCGAACGGGCCGCGGTGCCGCAGGCACTGACACGCATGGCGGCTCCGTTGCCGAAGCTGTTGTAGGGCTGCGGGTTCAGCGAGGTGAGCCAGCGGATGAAATGCCTGCCGTAGCCAGCCTGTGGAAAAAGGCAGCCCAGCATCTGCATATTGGTCACCGCTGCTGGACCGAGTGCCGCCGGATTATTCTCCGCCTCAAGCACTGACTGTCCAATCGCCAGCGAGAGAACAGTGTCATCCGTAAACCTGCAGGCATCATGGAAAAACTGGAAGTCTTTTTTCTTGGTGTTGTACCACTCAAAACGCGATCCAGCAATGTCGCCGATAATTGCTCCCAACATAACATGCTCCTTTTTCGCTATGGTTTACAGTATAACAAATCATTGGCCGCCTTGCGAAAAAAACTGCCCGTCGCATGATTTCAGTGCGCGTCGCCCGTCGAGCGGCGTAGCCGCCCTCGCATAAAATCACCTAGGCGAGGCGCGCACAGCGCGCAGGAAGTGCCTTCGGCGCGCTAAGAAGGGTGTTGGTGCAGTCCACCCGAAACTATTCACTTGAGCGAGTGCTGCGAAGCGAGCTATCCGGGGTTTGCCCGATGTTTATCCGCTGCAGATGGATTTTTATCTGTGAAACCAAATAGTCAGAAACCATTTTTTCCATTCGTCAAAAAGGAGAGCGAAAAAAGGACCCCCTTGCGGGAGTCCTCTTTTTTTACGTGTAAATAAACGGGGGCTTAATACACGTTGAGGGCTGCGAGTGCCTGGAGGTATTCGTACTTGCGGGAGTAGAAGGCATCTGCCTGCTCGAACATCTTCTTGGCTTCCTCAGGATCCATCTTGACCAGCTGTTTGAAGCGGTTTTCGAAGGGTGCCTGAGTTTCGGAGAACTTTTTGGCGGGGGCCTTGGAGTCCAGCGTAAGCGGGTTCTTGCCGGCGGCAACCAGATCGGGGTTGTAGCGGAACAGGGGGAAGTGACCAGTTTCGACGGCCATCTTCTGGTGCTCCAGGCCAGTGGCGAGGTTGATACCATGCGCGATGCAGTGGGCGTACGCGATGATTAGGGCGGGGCCGTCATATGCTTCAGCCTCCTTGAACGCCTTGACGGCAGCTTCGGGGTTGGTACCCATGGAAATCTGCGCGACATAGATGTTCTTGTAGGTCATGGAGATGGCAGCGAGGTCCTTCTTCATCTGGGGCTTGCCAGCCGCGGCGAACTTAGCTACAGCACCGACAGGGGTGGCCTTGGAGGCCTGGCCGCCAGTATTGGAGTAGACTTCAGTGTCGAGCACGAGGATCTTGACGTTGCGTCCAGTAGCGAGCACGTGGTCGAGACCGCCGTAACCGATATCGTAGGCCCAGCCGTCACCACCGATAATCCAGACCGAGCGGCGGACCAGGAAGTCGGCCACGGTGGCGAGCTTCTTGATGGTGGCGCAACCCTTTTCAGCGGCAATGGCTTTGATTTTTGCAACGCGAGCGCGCTGTTCAGCAATCTTTTCGTCGGTATCTTGGGTATCGGCGTTTTCGACGGCTTCCTTCAGGAGGGCCTTGACATCTTCGGGGGCGGCATCGCCAGCGATGAGCTTCTCGGCCAGTTCAATAGCGAAGGCTTTCTGCTTGTCGCGGGTGATGACCATGCCGAGACCGAATTCGGCATTGTCTTCAAAGAGAGAGTTGGACCATGCGGGGCCCTTGCCTTGAGCATTTTTGGTGTAGGGCGTGGTGGGCAGGTTGCCGCCGTAAATCGAAGAGCAGCCGGTGGCATTGGCGATGCAGAGGTGATCGCCGCAGACCTGGGTGAGCATCTTGATGTAGGGCGTTTCGCCGCAGCCAGCGCAGGCACCAGAGAACTCGAAGAGCGGACGGCGGAGTTGCGAGGTCTTGCAGTTCAGGGGAACGCCGGTCAGCTGGGTCTCGGGGAGGTCCATGAAGAACTTCCAGTTTTCCTCGCCAGGCTTGCGGAGTTTATCCTGATCGTAGTGCATCATTGTCAGTGTTTTGCCGGTCTTGGGCAGTTCGGGGCAGACCTTGGAGCAGAGACCACAGCCAGTGCAGTCTTCGACGGAAATCTGGAGGGTGAATTTTTTGCCCTTGAACGGCGGCTTGGCGTCGGCAGACTTGAAAGTCTCGGGTGCATTGGTCAGGTCGACATCGTCGACTACCTTGGCGCGGATGGCCGCGTGCGGACAGACGGTGGAGCACTTTAGGCACTGAATGCAGGTGGCGTTATTCCAGGAGGGAAGATTGGTCGCGATATTGCGCTTCTCGAACTGGGTGGTACCCGTGGGCCAAGTGCCGTCATCAGGGATGGCGGAGACGGGCAGCTCGTCGCCTTCCTGACGCATCATCTTGGCGGTGACCTGCTTCACGAAGTCAGGAGCGGAAACGGCCACGGTGGCGGGTTTCTGCTTCTTGCCAGAGGGCGCGGTGGGAACCGAGACTTCTTCGATGGCACCCTTGGCGGCATCGATGGCATCCCAGTTTAGCTTGACGACATCGTCGCCCTTCTTGCCGTATGCCTTCTTGGCGGCGGCCTTCAAAAGCTCAATGGCCTTATTGGCTTCGATGATGCCGGAGATCACGAAGAAGGCTGTCTGCATGATGGTGTTTGTACGGCCGCCGAGTCCCAAGGCCTGCGCCACTTTGACAGCGTTGACCACGTAGAATTTCAGTTTCTTTTCGATAATCACCTTGGCGACTTCATCTGGGATGTGATCCCACACGGTGGCGGCATCGTATTCGGACTGAAGAAGGAAGGTGGCACCAGGCTTGGCTGCAGAGAGCATGTCATACTTCTCGAGGAAGGAGAAGTTGTGGCAGGCCACGAAGTCAGCCTTGGTGCAGAGGTAGGGGCTGCGGATTGGATTGGGACCGAAGCGGAGGTGGGAGACCGTGAGGCCACCAGCCTTCTTCGAGTCGTACACGAAGTAGCCCTGGGCATAGTTATCGGTATTGTTGCCGATGACCTTGATGCTGTTTTTGTTGGCGCCGACTGTACCGTCAGACCCCAGGCCGTAGAACATGCACTCGGTGCAACCAGAATCCTTCAGGAGGAAGGACGGGATTTCGATGGAAGCGCCGGTGACATCGTCATTGATGCCGACAGCGAAGTGATTCTTGGGCTTGTCGGCCAGCATGTTGTCGAAGACACCCTTGACCATGGCGGGGGTGAATTCCTTAGAGCCGAGGCCGTAGCGGCCGCCGAAGGTCTGGGGATAGGCCATGCCATTGAGAAGACCGTCCTGCATGGCATCGCCGATGGCGGTGCGGACGTCGGTGTAGAGCGGTTCGCCTACAGCGCCAGGTTCCTTGGTGCGGTCAAGCACGGTGATGCGCTTCACGCTGCGGGGAAGGGCGGCGGCGAAGGCTTCGACGCAGAACGGACGATAGAGACGGACCTTAATCAGACCAACCTTGGCGCCTTCGGCGTTGAGTTCTTCAACGGTTTCTTCAACCGTCTCGGCACCAGAGCCCATGATGACAATTACGCGGTCGGCATCGGGAGCACCGACATAATCAAAGAGGTGGTACGCGCGGCCGATCATGCCCGCGAGCTTATCCATGTTTTTTTGGACGAGGGCGGGGACGGCGTTGTAGTACTTGTTGACGGTTTCGCGGCCCTGGAAGTAGATATCGGGGTTCTGGGCAGTACCACGCATCACCGGGGCTTCGGGGTTGAGACCGCGGGCACGGAACGCATCGACCAGATTTTCGTCGATCATCGCGCGGACCGTCTCTTCGGGGATGGTTTCAATCTTCTGTACTTCATGGGAGGTACGGAAGCCGTCAAAGAAATGGACAAAAGGAATTTTGGCTTCGAGGGTGGTGGCGTGGGCCACAAGGGCCATATCGCCGCACTCCTGTACGGAATCGGAGCAAAGGAAGGCAAAGCCGGTCTGTCGACAGGCCATGACATCGCCGTGGTCGCCGAAAATGGAAAGACCCTGCATAGCAAGGGCGCGGGCCGTCACATGGAAAACGGTCGGCGTGAGTTCGCCGGCGATTTTGTACATGTTCGGAATCATGAGCAGCAGACCCTGGGAGGCCGTAAATGTTGTGGTCAGGGAGCCGGTGGTTAGTGCACCGTGCACAGCGCCAGCGGCGCCGCCTTCGGACTGCAGCTCAACAATCTGTGGAATGGTGCCCCACAGGTTCTTCTGTTTGTGGGCAGCCCACTCGTCTGCGAATTCAGCCATCGGGGACGAGGGTGTAATAGGATAAATGGCAGCTACTTCGGAGCAGGCAAACGCCACCCGCGCTGTCGCTTCGTTGCCGTCGCACATGATGTAATTGGCCATAATTGTTTCTCTCCTGTACAAATAAGGCTGGCTACGTTATGAATAAGAAAAAAGCGCCCACCGTAAACAGTGGGCGCACTGAGGCTAGGCCTTAGGCATTGGCCTTGCAGAACTCACGAGCACCATCAAGCTGACCGGCGGAGCCGAGCTTGACATTCTTGGCTGCGATGAACTTGGCATACTCTTCCATGAAGATTTTGCCGATCGGGCGCAGGTCGAAACCTTCGGGGTGATCGCGGAAATATTCACGGTGGCAGCGGCACCAAACCAGACGGCCATCAGTATCGATGTTAATCTTGGTCACACCGAGCTCAGCAGCGCGGAGGAACTGATTGTCATCGACGCCCTTGGCTGCGCCCATTTTGCCGCCAGCGGCATTGATGCGGGCGACTTCGTCCTGAGGAACGGAAGACGAACCGTGCATGACCAGCGGGAAGCCAGGGACCTTTTTCTGGATGTCGGCGAGGACATCAAAGCGGAGACCCTGAGAGCCAGTGAACTTATAGGCGCCGTGCGAGGTGCCGATAGCGCACGCGAGCGAGTCGCAGCCGGTGGCTTCGACGAAGCGCTTGACATCTTCGGGGTTGGTCAGGCAGGCATCCTTTTCATCGACAGCCACGTGCTCTTCGACACCGCCGAGTTTGCCGAGTTCGGCTTCGACGACGAGGCCCTTGGCGTGAGCGGCATCGACAACGCGCTTGGTGATAGCGGCGTTTTCGTCGAAGGGCAGCGAGGACGCATCAATCATGACCGAGCTGTAGAAGCCGGAGTTAATGCAATCCATGCAGGAAGCTTCGTCACCGTGGTCCAGGTGTACAGCAAAGACGGCATCGGGGAAGATTTTGTCGGCAGCGCGAATCACGTTTTCAAGCATCAGCTTGTCGGTGTAAGAGCGCGCACCGCGGGAAATCTGAATAATGAAGGGGGCCTTGCTGTCCATGCAACCGCGGAACAGACCCATGCACTGTTCCATATTGTTGATGTTGTAAGCACCGATGGCGTACTTGCCATAAGCATGCTTAAAGAGTTCCTTCGTCGTGACGATCATCGTTTAAACTCCTTGTATGAGATGAATGATGCTTACATTATAGCATGTCAGCTCTCAATGGGCAAACATTATCGGTTTTTACTGCCGATTTGTTCTTCTGGCGGAATCATCCGCAGGAGAGTATCCTGCCCAAGTGCTCGCCGTTCAAACACGTGCCAGCGGCGAACCTCGGGAAGTCGCCGGGGGGGGACTGGCAGACCGCGTACCGCCCGGGTGTCTCCTAATATTAATGGAGCATAAAAGATGTTGAGCTCGCTGACAAGTCCAGCCTCTAGAAGTGAAGCCCCTAGGCGGCCGCCTCCTTCGCAAATGACATCGTTGATACCGCGGGCACAAAGCACCCGGAGCATTGACGTGAGATCGGAACCATCGTACCCTAGGTCTCGTGAGGCAATCAGTGTCATTGCATCGGCAGACGATATTGGCAGTGGGCGCGAACCGTCTACCAGAACACGTATTTTTTTGGGGGCACCTTCTAGATGGGGCTGAAGCGACGGGTGGTCTGCAAACACTGTTTGGGCACCGACCATGATTGCGTCGGCCTCGGCACGGAGGTGCTGCACCCAGTTTCGGGCTTCGGGGCCGGTAATCCACTTGGATGTTCCGTCACAGTCTGCCACATAGCCGTCGAGCGTCATGGCAAGTTTTAGTCTGATATATGGCAGGCCGTCGGTAATAGCCCGAATGAACGGTGCCACGAACGCCCGACAGCGAGCCTCGGTTTCGCCCTCGGCTACCTCCGTCCGAATCCTGGCAGCCGTCAGGATGTCGACGGCCCGACCGGCATGCTTCGGATTGGGGTCGAGGCAGCCGATTACGACGCGTCCAATCTTCTGTTTGCGAATTAAATCACAGCACGCTGGAGTGCGCCCGACTGTCGAGCAGGGCTCCAGCGTTACATAGAGGGTTGCCCCTTCTGGCGATTCCGTGCAGCTGTTCAGGCAGTTGACTTCGGCATGGGGCGTACCCGCCTTCTGATGAGCTCCCTCGCCTAAAATCCGTCCGTTGCGGACACAGACAGCCCCCACCGGCGGATTTGGGGCTGTTCTGCCGACGAACTCACGGGCCCGAAGTAGGGCTCGATTCAGCATTTGCAGATCGAATGCGGTTAGTTTACTCATATTGATCCATCAGCGAAGAAGGCAACGCTCCAGTCGCTTCGGAGCGATTTGGCTGATTCCACGGAATATCCGAACGGCGGGCTGCGATACTTTGATTGACACAGCCAGCGAAGACGGTTAACAACAGTAGGAAAAGATAGAATATTGGTTTCATGTCACAAAGCATACCATAATTGCAGCCGCTCTGTGTTGGTTAGGTAAACGTATAAACTGGCCTTTGCGTTTGATGAATGACGAACGATGCGCAATAGATGCTTACGAGGAGGGGGCACTGTGGCTCTTGTGGAAACAGACTCTTTTCCTGCAGTCTTTATCCGTGGTACATCTTGTCTAATTTCTTTCCTTAAAATTAATTACTTATAGTACATTAGTGGATGGTCTTCGATGTGTGGAATCTGTCTTTTTATTGCGCGGCATTCTGTAATATTGGGGATAGGGATTACGTTTTCAATTGTTTTGCGAATTTCGCTGTTGGAATTAGTTTGTATTCACGCGGTGTTGTATTACGTTGTGTAGCTTTCCGATTTTTAGGGATAAGCCTACTGAGTTGATAATTGGGCTGTTTTGTGCTATGGTAGGATATCTAATAAATGAAAGTTTTGACAGAAGAGGGCCGAATGAAACGCACTGAACTGGAAGACGAGATTCGGACGACGGTGCTGTCGTCCGTGGACATTGATGGGCTGACGGCGGAGGATATTCCGGCGGATGCGCCGCTGTTTGGTGACGGCGGCGTGGGGCTGGACAGCATTGATGCGCTGGAGATTGGCGCGGCACTTCGCCGGAAGTATCAGGTGAAATTTAAGACGAATGCGGACGAGAACCGGGAACATTTTCGTTCGGTGGCGACGCTGGCATCATTTATTGCCGAGAATCTGTCGATTCCATTGGAGGACTGAGCATGAAGTCGTATGATGAGATTTTTGAGGCCATCAAGAAGATTTTGGTGGATGATTTTGAGTGCGAAGCGGAGGCAGTGATGCCAGAGGCGACGCTGTTTGAGGCGCTGGATTTGGACAGTATTGATGCGGTGGATCTGATCGTGCGTCTTCAGAAGATGACAGGGCTGAAGGTGAAGGCGGAGGATTTTCGTCAGATTCGGACGCTGGACGATGTGGTGAAGGTGATTCAGCGGCTGATTGCGGAGCAGGCTCCGCAGGCGTAAGCCAGTTTTCGCGAGGTTATTGCGATGAGGGCTCCTGGACGTATTCTGCCGGCCATATTGCGTGTGGTCTTAGGTATCGGTATCGTCTGGGGGCTTTGTTTACTGAAGGACCGGATGTGGTTTCGGCTGTATCCTTTGGTGGTGAGCGGGACGATGCTGACGGTGTTTGCCGTATCGCTGTTCCGGACGCCGCTGGTGGAGATTTTTGCCCATCGGATGGGTGAGAAACTTGATGCGGACGGGCTGCGTTATTGCCGTCGGGTCACGGTGGTGTGGGTGGTGTTTCTGGCGCTGCACACGGGCGTGACGCTGTGGACGGTGTTTGCGGACAGGTCTGTTTGGGCGCTGTACAACGGTTGCATTGCCTATCTGCTGATGGGGGCGATGTTTGCTGGCGAATTTATTTTCCGAATGTGGGTGAAGCGTGGAAGAAACGGTTGATTTTTACACTTCCGGGAGTACGGGGATGCCGAAGGCGGTTCGCCGGAAGCGGGTGTCGCTGGCTGCAGATGCGGCGATGTTGGCGGCGATGTTTCGCGATACGTTTGTCACCGATTCGGTGCCGGTGTTTTTGTCGACGGTGTCGGCGGAGCATTTGTATGGGACGCTATGGGCGGATTTATTGCCGCGGGTGTTGGGGGCGGAGTGTCACGCGGATCAGGTGAATAGCTGGGAGTCGTTGCTGGATGCGCAGCGCCGGTATGCGGCGGTGGTATTTGTGACGACACCATCGTTTTTGGCCGAGCTGGTGGCGCGGCGGGAGTCGTTTGTGCCGATTCGCAATCTGCGGGCGGTGGTGACATCTGGGAGTCTGTTGCGTCCGGAAGTGTCCCGGGCGGCGGAGGAACTGTTTGGGGTGTGCCCTTTGGAGATTTATGGGAGTACGGAGACGGGGAGTGTGGCGTGGCGCCGTCAGTGCGATGGTGAGGCGTGGACGCTGTTTGAGGGGGTTTATGCGGAGGTGACCCCCGAGGGGTTCCTCCAAGTAGATTCGCCCTTTGCCGTGGAGCGACCGTTTGTATTACATGATGCTGTGCGTTTTTACGGTGATGCGTCGGATCGATTTGTGCTTCACGGGCGGGCGGACCGTCAGGTGAAGATTTTGGAACACCGTGTGGTGTTGCCAGATATTGAGAATTTTTTCAGGAAGCATTCTGCGGTGGCAGACTGTGCTGCGGTGGCTTCGGAGGAGGCGGTTCCAAGGTTGTGGCTGACGGTGGTGCCTTCGGAGGCGGGTCGGGCGGTTCTGTTCCAGGAGGGGTATGGGGGGCTGACGCGCGCGTTGCGGGCGTATGCCACCGCGTCTTTGCCAGGGTACTGTATTCCGCGTCGGATACGTTTTGTGCGTGCGCTGCCGTATACGGACCGGGGTAAGTTGCCGCGGTCGGTGCTGTTGGAGGCGTTTGCCGTTCGGCGTCAGCCGCCAGTGACGGAGTGTTTTGAGGTGCGGGGGGAGACCCTGCATGCGGAGTTTTTCTTTCCGTCGGATGCGATTTTTTTCTCGGGGCATTTTCCAGGCTTTCCGATTTTGCCAGGGGTGGCGCAGCTGTTTACGGTGCGCGCGATGGTGGCGGAGGCTTTTGGCTGTGCGCCAGATGGAAGTATTCGACGGCTGAAGTTTCAGCAGCCAATTTCGCCGTGCCAGCGAGTAGCGTTGGATGTGGAGCGGGTGTCACCAGGGGGATTTGATTTTTGGTTGAGTAGCGATGGTGAGCCCTGCGCCTCGGGTCGGTTGTTGGCTGCGGAAGGCGGTGCGTATGGGGTTTAAGCCGCTATGGATTGTTCCTGTTTTTCGGCACACGGCGTGTGTGCGGACGCTGGTTCCGCGTCTGCGTGCGTCTGGAGTGCCTGTGCTGCTTATTGACGATGGCAACAATCCTGCGTTGGGGGAGGTGCCAGGTGCGGAAGTATTGCGTCTGGAGCGAAATTGCGGCAAGGGGGCGGCGATTGTTGCTGGTGTGCGCTGGGCTGCGGCGCGGGAATTTACCGCTGTGGCGCAGATTGATGCGGACGGTCAGCACAATATCGAAGACGCGCTGGCGATGTTGCGCCGTGCGGAGTCGCTACCAGAGACGCTGCTGTCGGGATTTCCAGTGTATGACGCATCGGTGCCGAAGGCGCGCTCGAAGGGGCGCGAAGTGACGCGATTTTTTCTGCGGCTCGAGATGGGATTGACGGGGGAGGACGGTTTATGTGGCTGCCGGGTGTATCCGTTGGGGCCACTGATGCGGGTACTGCCGAAAGTGCGTTCGCGCCGGATGGGATTTGATCCAGAGGTGATTGTGCGCTGGGTGTGGCAGGGTTTTGCGTTGGAGCCGTATCCAGTACGGGTGACGTACCCGGTGAACGGCGTATCGAATTTTCGCATGGTGCGTGACAACCTCAGTTTTGTGTTGCTACACACGCGGCTGCTGACGCTGCGGGTGCTGCGGTTCTTGGGAGGGATGTGATGAGTCCTTTTGTTTACCGGCTGCGGGTGCCGTTTTATGATGTAGATTCGATGCGCGTGGTGTATCACGGCAATTATGTGCGTTATTTTGAGGAGGCGAGGTGTGCGTACTTTGAGTCGTTTGGGCTGACGTACGGGGCGATGGAGGCTGCGGGTTTTCTGTTGCCAGTAATTACGCTGAATGTGAAGTATATCCGTTCGTGCGTGTTCGGCCAGGAGCTGGCGGTGGAGGTGACACGGGAGGATAATGACAATCTTTTGGTGCTGCATTACCGGGTGCTGGACGCGAAGAACGGTACGCTGTGCTGCAAGGGTACGACGCGCCACGCGGCGGTTCGCGGGGAGGACCGGGAGCTATTGTTTGAGCTGCCAGCGCCATTTCTGGAGATTTTGAAGGTCGGCGAGGCGGACGCGGAGGCGCGGCCATGAGGCGTTTTCTGCGGGCTGCGATGTTGTTTTTTGCGCTTTGTTTCTGCGGTATGTTGCCGGCGGAGACGGGGCGGGCGCTCCCAGCGGCGTTTGTAACGGCGCTCCAGCGGGCGCTGGATGCGGATGCTGTTTGGACGATGGAGAAAACGTTGCCGACACTGAAGCGGCCGCTAACTTCGTCGGGCGAGGTGTCGTGTAAGGCTGGCAGCGGTGCTGTGTGGCGAACGGTGCGGCCATTTTTGCACGAGATTCATGTGACAAAAGATTTTATAAAACTGACTTCGGCGGGTGAGACGGAGACGCGTGTCTGCGGTGAGTTGCCGCATTATGCAGCAATCCAGAAGGCAACGGATGCGTTTCTGTCTGGGGATACGCGGGCATTTGATGTGTTGTTCGACTGGACGTGGTTTATGCCGCCATCGGGCGGGACGTGGATGATGCGGTTGGATGTGCGCGACAGCCGGATGCGGCGGGTGTTGACCCATGTGACGCTGTCCGGCGCGGAGACGCTGGAGTCGGTGACGCTTGCGACACCCCGCAACGGGACGCTGAAGATTCGTTTTAAGGAGAAGGGGCGAGGGGCGCATTCCCTGTGGAAGCCATGAAACGTATTGCCGTTTTGATACTGTTGGTGCTTCTCTGTGTTGCGGCCTTTTTGATTCGTCGACCGCAGGCGGAGACATCGCTCTTTGCCCTCGCGGGCGATGGGGGATTCCGTCTCCGTCCTGAGGTGCTGGAGCGCGGTAGCGGCGAGATTCAGGCGGTGTTTCATGCACCGGCACGGGAGGCCGCGCTGGCGGCGGCGGAAGCGTTTTATGCGGGGCTCGATCTCTCGGATTTTCGGGCGGTGCGTTTTCGGACGGACGGGAAGGAGTTTGACGACCTGCTGGCATTTTACCGCGATTTCGGTACGGGTGTTCTGACGGCGAAGGACAGCGAGACGCTTTTGGCGGGGAAGTACGGACAGCTGGCGCGCCAGGCGTTGCGCGGGTATCACAGTGCATTGTTGCCGCTTTTTACGCCGGCGGAGGACCCGTTTTTGTTTCGTCAACATTTTCTGCAGTCGCTTCCGTCGGCTGTTGCTGGTTGGTCGGCGGCGGACGGGGTGATGACAGCGGAGCATCCAGACGGGGTGTATTTGCTGATGGCGCTGTCGTTGTATCCGAAGACGGCATCGGACATGGATGCGCTGGTGCCGCTGGTCGGGAAGCTGACGACGCTTCAGAACCGCGTCTCGGTGCCAGGGGCGACGGTGTCGTTGAGCGGGGTGCCGCTGCATACGGCGGAGACCGCGGGGCGGTGTAAGCGCGAGATTGCGTGGTTATCCTTCTTTTCATTGCTGGTGATTGCGGTGACTGCGCGGGCTGCACTGCGGTCGTTTCGGCGCTTCCCTGCGTTTTTGTATGTGCTAGCGCTTGCAGGGCTAGCGGGGACGCTGGCGGTGCTTGTATGCTGCGCGGAGATTCATCTGCTGTCGGCGGTCTTTGCGACATCGCTGCTGGGGCTGACGGTGGATTATGCCTTTCACGGGACGCTAGCGCGGGCGGAGGATGTGCCTGCGGTTCGTCGGAATCTACTGATTTCGTGGGGGACGACGGAGTTATCTTTTCTGCCGCTAGTGTTTTCGGGGATGCCCGTATTGGTGCAGTCTGCAGTCTTTTTGGCAGCGGGGCTGACGGCGGGACTTTTGGGGGCACTGGCGCTGCTTCGGGCGAAGACGAGAGCCGAGATGGCCGAGCTGGCTGGGACTGACGTGACTGCGGAGGCGCAGAAGGTAGATATGCCTCCAAGTGCCGACGGGCATCGTCTGCTGCGGGGGCTGCGTTATTTGCCGTCGGTGCTGTTTTTGGGACTGATGCCGCTATGTGCGCTATTAACATTTGGTACGGATGTGCGGGCGTTTTACACGCCGTCCGAGGCGTTGGCACGGGCGGAGAAGCAGTTCCGTGATTTAACATTTTCGGGGGAAGCTGAGGGGACGGGGCTGCTGGTGACGGAGGGGCAGACACTCGAAGAGATGATTGTGCGTGAGGAGGCTGCGGTATCGGACGGATCGCTGCCGGGAATTTCGCGTTTTCTACCGTCGCTGACGGTGCGCCAGGAGCGATATGAGGCGTTGAAGGCGCTGTATGCGTCCCAGGTATCGGTGCTGGCGGAGGTGCTCGGAATGGAGCGTGTACCAGAACTGCCAGCGGCACCAGAGGCATGGACGGCGGAGCGGATTCCGTCGGTGCTACGCGAGGCGTTTTTGATTCCGGCTGCGGATGGAGCGTTGCTGACGGTGATTCCGAATGTGCTGCGCCCGGCGGTGCTGCCCGAGGGGGTGACATTTGCTGCGCCGCAGGCGATGTTGAACGAGACGCTTGAGGCGTTTTCGGGGACGGTGCGCCGTCTGCTGATGGCGGTGGGCGTGCTGCTGGGGTTGGTAGTGCTGATAAAGTTTCGCATGCGGGCATTTAAGCTGGCGTTGCCGTCACTGCTGGCGGTGGAGGTGGTATTTTTGAGCGTCGGTCTCGGCGGCGGGTCGGTGAATCTGTTTCATCTGTTGGCCTGCTTTATGCTGATTGGGATGACATTGGACTATACGGTGTTTTTTGCATCGGGGGCGCGTCGAGCGTTGAAGCCTGTGACATGTTCGGTGGTAACGAGCCTGGCGGGCTTTGGTGCACTGGCGTTTGTGTCCTTTACGGTGGTCCGCTCGGTGGGTCAGGTGTTTGCCGTGGGGTTGGTGACGGCATATGTGTCAGCATGGCTTCTATTTTGGAACGAATCGTTAGCGAAGGATGTGCCACGAACGGAGGTTGGGGCATCAGTGCTCGGTATTACGGTGCTGCTGGGGCTATATCGGCTGTTCGGGAAGCGTGTGCTGGATGTACTGGGGCAGGGCGTGGCTGGCTGTGTCTGGTTGACATCGTCACGTGTGCGCCGTTTTACGAGAACGTACCGACGTTTTCAGTGTTTTGTGCAGGCGATGATTGACAAGACGGCGGTAATGGTCTGTGGCCCAGGTCAGCCAATCGTGGAGGCCGCAGATGATGGGGGAACGCGTGCGTTTCTGGCGGATACGGCTGCGGGAAAGGGCGTTTTTGTACTGTCGTCGCATTTTGGGGCTGCGGAGGTGCTACCGGCGTTGGCGAACGGATCTGATGCCGCGCCCGTGATGTTTCACGCCTTTATGCACGTGGAGCAGACAGGGGTGTTTAATCGTATTTATCTAAAGCATTTCCGCCGGAAGAACGTGGTTATTCGTCCGGTGAGCGGGTTTGGCGTAGGCGAGGTTTTTGAGGCTGGGGCGTTGCTGGACGACGGGCACTGTATTCTAATGGCGGGAGACCGTCCGTTCGGGAAGCGGCAGATGGTCGAATTTCTCGGGGCACCGCGGGCATTCCCGAAGGGGGTGTTCCGTTTTGCAGCGTTGTTGGAGCATCCGGTCTATTTTCTGGTCTGTTATCGGACAGGCCACAACCGCTACCGCGTCGCGGCGCGTCCGTTGGTTGCAGACGGAGGTCTTCTCCGAGAGTATGCCGCGGCGCTGGAACCTTATGTCCGGATGTATCCGGAGCAGTGGTATAACTGGGAGATGCTTTCATGACAGAGCCCTCGAAACCAATCGGACTGACCGCCCTGGGCGTACTCTGCGCGCTAGGCAATGATGGGGAGACGGTGCTGCGCCGTGCGCTGGCAGGCGACACCTCAGGGATGCGCCGCGTGAGCGGGGTACTGCCCAATGGGGATGTGTCGCTGTTTGGCTTTGCGGAATTGCCCAAGGAAACTGAGGCTCCAGGCGTAGGTGCGCGTTCGCGTTGCGAGCGACTGACGGCGGCGGCGTATGCGCAGATTGCGTCGGAGGCGGCGGCACTGAAGGCGCGGTACACGCCTGCGCGCATTGGCGTGGTGTTGGGTACGAGCAATTCGACAATGGAAGAGTTTACCGCGAATCCGGACCATATTGATATGGGTACGCCAGCTGAGTTTCTGAAGAAGCTGGCGGGGGTTGAGGGGCCGGCGTATGTGGTGTCGACGGCATGTTCATCCAGCGCGAAGGCGTTTGGTGCGGCGCGACGGCTGATTGAGAATGATGTCTGCGATGCGGTACTGGTTGGGGGTGTCGATGCCTATACGCGGGCGGTGCTGAACGGTTTTTATGCGCTGGAGGTGTTGAGTCCGACGCTGGCACGTCCATTGGGTGAAAATCGAACGGGTATCAATCTGGGGGAGGGCGCAGCGATTTTTGTGATGGAGCGTTCTGCAGAGGCCCCAGTGTTGCTGCTTGGTGTGGGGGAGTCGTCCGATGCGTATCATCTGACGGCACCTGATCCAGAGGGGCGCGGGGCGCTGGCGGCGATGCAGGCGGCGCTGGATGATGCGGGAATCACTCCTGGAGCGGTGGAATATGTGAATCTGCACGGGACGGGCACAATGTATAATGACCGGGCCGAGTGTGGAGCTGTGGCGTCGCTGTTCGGGGAGAATGTGGCCGTGTCGTCCACGAAGCCACTGACGGGGCACACGCTGGGTGCCGCAGGAGCAATTGACGCGGCGCTCTGCTGGTTGATGCTAAAGCACGGTTCGTCGGCGTTGCCGCACGTGTTGAGCGGGGCGCGCGATGCGGCGTTGCCGCCGCTGCCAGTGGTGCCTGTGGGGGCGGCGTTGCATCCGCGGACGGTGATTTCGACATCATTTGCTTTCGGCGGGAGTAATGCCGCAGTATTGCTAGGTAACCGATTGCCACATTATTCCATGGAGCGCTTGCTGGCGCACAGAAAACCGATGATTCTAATCAGCGATTATGATGACGACTCCTTCTCGGCTGCGGGGATGACGGTGTGGGCTGAGGTGTCGGAAGATGATGTATTTTATGATTCAGTGCTAGGCGGCACACCGCCGTGCACGGCGCTAGAGTATATGGCGCAGTCGGTGGCCTGTTATGTGGGCCTGACGTTTTTGCGGCAGGGCGAGGAGCCGCCAGTTGGCTTTGTACTCGGGTCTCGGTCGCTGAAGCTGGATGTACGGGCATTTGTGCCTGGTGTGCGCTATAGCGTGCATGTGGCGCCACAGTTTTCGGACGGCCGTTTTTCGTCGTTTGAAACGTCAATTTCCGATGCCGCTGGCCGGGTGATTGCTGCGGCGGCGCTCAATGTATTCCGCCCCGAAACAGCTGAGCTGGAGGCGATTCGGGACGGCAGAAACCCTGAGGAGTTTTGAGAGTATGAAACGCGTGCTTATTACTGGTTCGGGACGCGGCATCGGCCGCGCCGTTGCGATTGAGGCCGCGCGCCGCGGATTCGATCCTGTGATTCACTACTGTGGCCATCGCGATGCGGCCGAATCTGCCGCGGAGGAGGTGCGTGCGCTGGGCGGCACCGGTACGGTGCTTTGCTTCGATGTTGCAGATCGGGCAGCTGCCCAGGCGGCGATAGAGGCTGATATGGGCGCAAACGGCACCTATTACGGGGTCGTGCTCAATGCGGGGGTGGCGGACGATAATCCGTTCCCTGCACTGGAAGACGGTCAGTGGGATCGGGTGCTACGGACCGATTTGGACGGGTTTTACAATGTGCTGAAGCCGATTGTGATGCCGATGGTGGCAGAACGGATCCATGGGCGTATTGTGGCGATGTCGTCGGTGTCGGGTATTATGGGCAACCGCGGACAGGTGAATTACTCCGCAGCGAAGGCGGGGATTATCGGTGCAGTTAAGGCTCTGGCGGTAGAGTTGGCCAAGCGCCGCATTACGGTCAACTGTATTGCTCCTGGGATTATCGAGACCGATATGACAAAAAATCTGCCAATGGTCGACGAGATTAAGCGGGTGATTCCGATGCGCCGTTTCGGGCGCCCCGAAGAGGTGGCGGCTTTAGCCTGTTTTCTGCTGTCCGAGGAGGCGGGATATATCACCCGCCAGGTAATTTCCGTGAATGGAGGGATGTTCTAATGCGCCGCGTTGTTGTTACTGGTTATGGTTTAGTGAGTTCGCTTGGCAATGATGTGCCGACAGCGCTCGAGCGACTGAAGATACTGGAGAATACGGTTCGCGTGTCGGACGATTTGTCATCGTACAAAGGCCTGCAGTCGCATCTCTGTGCGCCGGCGGACGGATTTGTGAAGCCAGCACACTATACACGTAAGGTGATTCGCACGATGGGACGCGTCTCCATCCTTGCGCTGAATGCCACAGAGCAGGCGCTGGAGCAGGCTGGACTAATGGGGAGCCCCGAGCTTAAAAACGGGCGAACGGGTGTGGCCTACGGCTCGTCATCTGGCAGTGTGGATGCGATCGCGGATTTTTATACAGTTGTCTCTGTCCGCGAGGTGAAGAATGTGACGAGTTCGACCTACTTGAAGATGATGCCGCAGACGACAGCAGTCAATCTGTCAGTGCATTTCGGGACAACGGGGCGACTGATTCCGACGGGAACTGCGTGCACATCGGGCAGTCTGGCTATCGGTAGTGCGTATGAGGCAATCGCCTACGGCATGCAGGATATTATGATTGCGGGTGGTGCCGAAGAGTTTAGCCCCACGCAGGTGGCCGTATTTGATACGCTCTTTGCCACCAGTCGACGTAATGATGAACCGCTGCTGACACCGCGGGCGTTTGACTGCGCTCGCGACGGACTGGTAATCGGCGAGGGCGCTGGCACAATGATTCTTGAGGAGCGTGAGCATGCGCTGGCCCGCGGGGCGACGATTCTCTGCGAAATCGTTGGCTACGGCACGAATACTGACGGGCGCCATGTAACGCAGCCCAATCACAAGACGATGGGCCAGGCGATGCAGTTGGCGCTAGACAGCGCAGGTCTCCCCGCAACGGCTGTCGGCTATGTGAATGCCCACGGTACGGCGACAGAACTTGGCGATGTGGCAGAAGGCACGGCAATGGCGACGGTCTACGGACCGTCGGTGCCCGTGAGCACACTCAAGAATTATATTGGCCACACACTGGGAGCCTGTGGGGCATTGGAGGCAATCCTCTCCGTGGAGATGATGCGCCACGGCTGGTTCGCGCCCAATTTGAACCTGGAGCATCCAGATTCGGCCTGCGGCGAGCATGATTTTATTATGGGGACGGGCCGGACAATCGAGACCGATTGCGTGGTATCGAATAACTTCGCTTTCGGCGGTGTGAATACATCGCTGATTTTCGGACGGGAATAGGTCTATGAAGCCGATGACGCTTTGGTTTTATCACCCAACAGTGCTGCCCGAGGGAAAGCCTGCGGTACCAGACTTTGTGCCGCCATTGCAACGACGGCGCTTTTCGCCGTTACAGAGCCGCTTTTTTACGGTGGCCCATGCAGTGAACGAGGGATTGCCGTCGCGCTATAAGACAGTGTTTGCCTCCGAGGACGGCGAGGACGCGCTGACGCGGCGCATTGTGAAAGAGTTTAACGAGTGCGGCGAGGTGTCGCCAGCGCGCTTCAGTACATCGGTCTACAATGCGGCACCGGGTATCTATTCAATTTTTGACCACTGCCACGAGGCGTATACGGCGATTGCTGCCGGCCCCGAGACCCCAGAAGTTGGCTGGCTTGAGGCGCTGACAGAGCGTGGAGCGCGCCTCTGGGTGTATGCTGAGGAGACAAACGGCGGCTGCGGCATGGGCGTCCGTATCGAGGCGGCTCCGCTAAAAGATACGGATAGCTGGAAAGTCGTTGTGTCTGACGGCGTGCCAGGCGCGCCGTCGCTGACCCGTGCTGATATGGCAGCCTTCCTGCGGGGCGAGACAGCAACGCTTGTGTCGCGCAGCTTTACCCTAACCCGCCGCTGAACTGCGGTGTTTAATGCCATGGCTTTGGTATGTCTATTTAGCGCTTGAGGATGCGGAAGGCGGCAAAGGTCGACGTGCATCGCCGCCAGATGCTCATGTTCAATACGTTTCGTTACGTAACGAAGTCGGAGATAAATCGGCTGCTGTCGGCCGCCTGTTCATAGGTTACGCCCTGTTTTTTCTCTCCTACAATTTTAGTTTTTAGTTTTGCGAATATCATGCGTCTGATCCGCAGTTGCGTTTCTGTTGTTTTTTTTATTGCGTTTGCCTTGGGCGGACTGCTGTTTTCGGGGCTGGTATTGCCGTTTGTGCGCAGCCGAGAGGCAGCTCATGCCTGCGTTCGCTGGCTGTGGCAGACGATACTAAAGGGATTCGAAATAACCCGTCTGGCAAAGGTGTCGATTAATCTGCCTCCAGAGGGAATTCGTGGCTGCGTGTTGGTTGCAAACCATCCGTCACTGGTTGATGTCGTGGTACTGACAGCGCTGATTCCGAGGACATATTCCGTGGCGAAGCGCAGTTTACGCCGCAATCCGTGCATGGGTTATATTATCCGCAGAACGTTTTTGCATGATGATGTGGCGCTGTTTAAGGAGGCTCCGCCGCTGTTGGCGGCCGGCGCGAATATTTTGATTTTTCCGGAGGGAACCCGTTCGCCGGATAACCGTACGGTGCGTGCGTTTCACCGTGGCAGTGCGCAATTAGCGCTACGTGCGCGGGTGCCAGTGGTGCCAGTAATACTGGATTATAGCTGTCATGTTCTTGGTAAACACCAAGCGATTACAGACATGGGGGCGAAGCCAGTACAGATACGGGTGATGGTTGGAAGTCCCCAACTTCCGCCAGAAACTGAGCCAGATCGCTTTCATGCCGTTGCTGCGCGTTGGACAGTGTCGCTGCGCAACACCATTGTCGCAGCGTTGCCGCCAGCGCAGTGAGGCGCGTGATGGTAGAGATGCATGCGGTGCGCATATGGCAAATGATTACGAGGGCCTGTCGTACAGGGCTCGTTGACAAAATGGTTTCTTTTCGAGATATTTTGTCAGTAATACGCTCTTTGCCCATTTGTTAACACGAGGCACCAGAGAGGTAGTTCATGCGGACAAAGCAAAGGCGTTCGGGTAGAGAGTAGCTGTAAATGCAGGGGGATGGATGGAGGCATAAAAAAAGGCCGTGCGCAATCAGGCACGGCCTTTAAAATGGCGGGAAGGACGGGGCTCGAACCCGCGACCTCCGGATCGACAGTCCGGAGCTCTAACCAATTGAGCTACCTCCCCTCAAAAAGTGGCCCTATAATACCACTTCATAGGGAAATGTGCAAGGAAATATTTTCGGATAGGCTTGCCCTAATAATAGGAGGAGAAATAAGAATGGGTAGTTTTTTATCCTAACTTAATGATTAGTAATACGATGATGTTGTATAGATTTTTTTTGAAAATGTGAAAAATGTGACGAGTTTTTGGGATTTTGCTAATAAAAAGTGTCTTCTCGCTAAAATGTGTGGGGGATTTCAGGCGAAGGACAACCGCCCAACTCATATGACAAGGGGGCGATGTTAAATAACCTAAAACCGAAGTGTAAATGATACTATAAAAGGCAACCACTCTGACACTATAAAAGGGTACCACTCAGTCCAATCTCCTTGTACAATAGATGCACCCTATTCAACAAGGAGGGAAAGGTATGTC
>SAMEA104404097__coassemble_1070_pt1 | contig 24149 bp, 17 predicted proteins | sample SAMEA104404097__metabat2_high_PE_096 | metagenome-assembled genome bin SAMEA104404097 (sample SAMEA104404097) | Balaenoptera acutorostrata | reverse complement strand
CTAAACATCGTGTACGTCTTCGCCCACGAGATGACACATGCGCTGTTCTGCCTGCTCACCTTCAGCCGCATCCATAAAATCAGTGTGACATCACACGGCGGCTTCGTGGAGCATTCCGACGCAAACATGCTCATCACACTCTCGCCCTACTGCTTCCCCTTTTATCTCATGATAGCCCTCCTTCTGCGCCTTCTGACCGAGACTCTACTGCCAGGCATCATCCCGTGGCCGCTGTGGTGCGCTCTCTTCGGACTCTGTACCACCTTTCATGCCATCTTCACCTTCGATGCCCTAGTATCTGTTGCCCAGCCAGATACCGAACCCTACGGACGCCTCTTCTCCTATGTGCTGATTACCGAACTTAATCTCTTCTTCGCTCTACTTGCCGCCGCATTAACTGGTCTTATTTCCTACAGCGGTGCTGCCACAGCCCTGCTCGGGTTCACTGCGGATACCTACCTTTTTATTTGGGACGTTCTGACCGCCGTTTGTGCTAAAATAAGCACTGTCTTCTAATCTAACTATTTCCGTCAACGAAAGGACCCGAGCCATGAATCCCGTCGGCGAACTTTCCGACCTACTACGTTCCTCTACCAATACCGTGGTCTTTACGGGTGCTGGTGTCTCCACCGCTAGCGGTATTCGCGATTTTCGAGGAAAGAACGGCATCTACAACGACACCTTCCGCGGCTACCGCGTGGAAGAGCTCTTTGGCATCGACCTTTTCCGCGAAAATCCGAAAATTTTCTACGACTGGGCTCGCGACTTCGTATACGGTCTGGATCGATTCAGACCCTGCATTGTCCACGAAGTACTGGCCGACATGGAACGCGCTGGCCGCCTGCAAGCCGTTATCACTCAGAATATCGACCGCCTCCATACGCTCGCTGGCTCCCAACATGTCTTTGAAGTACACGGATCGCCCCAAGTACACCACTGCCTCAGCTGCGGCAAAGCCTACAGCTACGACGATGTCGCCCCCCGAGTCCGCGCTGGCGAACTTCCTCGCTGCTCCTGTGGTGGCATCCTCAAGCCCGATATCGTCTTCTACGGCGAACCTCTACCCGAAAACGTCCTCTCCGGAGCCCTAACGGCCTGCCAAAACGCGGATGTCATCCTCGTCCTCGGTAGCTCCCTAACCGTTTACCCAGCGGCCTCGCTCCCCGAGGAGGCCTACCTCTGCGGCGCACGGCTAGCCATCGTCAACGAAACCCCCACCCCACTCGATTCCCGAGCCCTTATCCGCCTCTCCAATCTCACCGACACCTTCCAGCAGCTAAAAGAGCTGCTCCGCTGACCGACCGCCGTGCGGCAGCCCCCCAAAAACATTCACCATATACTCCCCACCGCTCACCATGTTAACCCTTTCCCTGACCCACCACCCGCACGCCCGTAAAGAACTCTTCCTGAACAAATCTCTGCGCATCGTCTCGCGTAGCGGACTCAACGCCACAGAAGCAGCCCTAATCGAACAACTCCCCTCGCTGAAAAAAAACACAGTCTTCGCCTCCCCGCTCTTCCTTGGCGGACGCACCGGAGCCCTCGCCATGACCTTCTGGTTAACACGCGGCGACAGCATCCACGGCACCGCCACTGTCCACACCTTCGACGCACACACCCTCAGCACGCTAAAACGTAATCTCGAAGCCAACCATGCGCCCGACTCCCTGCTGCACGCCGAAGCTTGCATAAACCTCGTTCCCTTGGTCAAACCCTGTGACACAGTCTTCTGGCAGATAACCAAGGGCAGCACTACGGCCGAACTCGAACTCGACACCCTCGAACAACTCTTCGCCGAACCCGAAGCTGGCCCACGCACCTTTTACATCGCCGCCGAAGAACTAAACGATACCTTCCTTAAACGCCTCAAAAAACACTGCGGCAGCGTCTCCATTAAAAATATCGGCAATATCCGCCTACTGCAAGCCACCCTCGCAAAACCAATCCCCGATGACGAACGCTGCGACCGCCGTGCGGAATTCGAAGTCTCGCTCCCAGGACACGACCCCATTAAACTGATGACCTATCCCGGATGCTTCTGCCATAGACGCGCCGATATGGGCGGCTTGGCCCTAACCGAAACCGTAGCCTCCCATATCGACCTCGAAAAACACGACCGTATTATGGATATGGGATGCGGATGCGGTATGGACGGCATCCTACTGGCAACCGCCTTCCCCGAAAAAGAACTGCAAATCGACTATCAGGATTCCAATGCCGCCGCGTGGGCTTCCGCCGTCGAAAACCTGCGCCGCTACCCCCATACTGCCACCGTGCACTTCTCGGCCGACGGCGAAGGCAATGCTGGCACCTACGACATCTTCCTGGCCAATCCGCCCTACTTCGGCGACTGGCGTATCGCAGAATTTTTCGTCCAAACCGCCGCGCGACTCCTCAAAAAAGGAGGACTAATCGCCTTTGTCTCCAAACGCGAAGGCAAACCCCGTGAACTTCTGGAACAAGCTGGCTTTACATTGCTGGATGCCTTTCCTCGCCGCGGGTACACCGTCCTACTTGCCGAACACCCCTGAGCGCCCCCCTCTCGCATCTTTGCGCCACCGGCCGTCCTCAGGTCGGTCCAAATACCCCAAACCGGACATTTTCCACCGTTTGGGGCATTTCTTGCGTAAATTTCAGTATTTTACACCGCGAACAGTCTGCTTTTTGATATACTGCACCCCCTATGGAGCAGCTCACTTACCTTATCGCATTTCTTGCACTAATCGCCCTAATTGCCATCGTTCCAGCAATGGTTCGTCGCATTCATATTCCGGCCGTTGTCGCCATCATGGCCGTTGGCATGCTCATCGGTCCCAATGGACTGGGACTGCTTAACTGGATTTCCGAGGTCATTCCCTCTGGTGTCACTGGAGCAGACCTGCGAACCATCGTCGATGCCATTGGCTTCCTTGGCCTCGTCTTTCTCATGGCATTGGCCGGCGCCGAAACCGACCTGAAAATGCTAGTCAATGAAAAAAAGGCAGTCATTGCTCTCTCCGTACTAACCTTCTCCCTCCCCGCCGCGGCCGGCTTCTTCGTCTATTGGCTATTCGACCCCGCCAATACGCTCAGTGCGTGGGTCTATGCCTCCCTCTTTGCCTCCCACTCCATCGGCATCGTCTTCCCCGTCATCCGCGAAATGGGCCTGGTCCGTTCACGCTTCGGCATCGCAGTGCTCTCCTCCACCGTCATCACCGATATCCTCTCACTGATACTTCTTGCTGTCTGCGTGCAACTACGAACCATGGATCCCGAAATCGGACGCGGTGCACTACAAGGCATATCCATCCTTGAACGCCTCGACCTCTCCTTCCTGGGCAACTGGTTCACCCCCGCCTTCGTCGGCCTCATTTTTGTATTTATTGCCGTGGTCATGCTCGTGGTACCCCTCCTCTGGCGTCTGGTAGAGCGGCTGCTCCCGCTCGGTGACGAAGCCAAAACCACCTTCTTCCTACTAGTAGTGCTGGCCATCGTGCTCGCCGGCGAAATGCTAGGGGTCAACCTCATCGTCGGAGCCTTCGTCTCTGGCATGGCTATCGCCCGCACCCCCGGCTTCCGTAAGGCCGGCGAAGATATCCATCACAAACTCGAGGCCATCGGCTTCGGCCTAGTAATCCCCTTCCTCTTCCTCAGCGTCGGCTTCCATGCCGACATGGGGGTCTTCCTCGGACTGGGCGAAAACGGTAGCATTACGCGCAGCCTACTCATCGCCGGCGCAACCATCGTCGGCCTCGTCGGTAGTAAAGTGCTCAGCGGCTGGCTCGCCATGCGCCTGTCTGGCTTCGGCAATCGCCAGGGCCTCTGCGCTGGCCTCATGACCGTCCCCCAGCTCTCCGCAACCCTTGCCGCCGCCGCTGTCGCCCTCAACCTCCGCCTTCTGGACGAAACCTTCTTCAACGCCATCGTTGTCCTTTCCCTCGCGACCACCCTCCCCGTGCCAACCCTAGTTCGCCTGCTCATCTCCCGCAGCGGCGTCACCTTCGACAGCACGGAACGCGGACCAGCGGCCGTCAAAGAAGCCAGCTCCGTTGACGAACTCAACCACCTTGACCTTTCCATCTAACCTATGATACCCCCCGATATGCCCCCTCCTCCCGAAGAGCCCCCCCTGCTTGAAATCGACAGCCTGTCCGTCACCTTCCGTACCCCAACTGGCGAAGTCACCCCCGTGCCCGGCGTCTCCCTCTCCGTCCGCGCCGGCGAACGTGTCGCCCTTGTCGGCGAATCTGGATGCGGCAAATCCGTCACCGCCCTCAGCATCACTGGCCTCCCCCCTACCGACCGCGCCCGACGCGGCGGCGATATCCGATTCAACGGAAAAAGCCTGATTCACAATGCCGAAGCCCTGAAAGAAGCCCGCCAAAACGGCATCGCCTATGTCTTCCAGGACCCCATGGCCAGCCTCAACCCAGTCCTGCGTATCCGCACCCAAATTGCGGAAGCCCTCCCCAATATGCCACGCCACGCCCGGCGCGACCGCATCGTCTCCCTGCTGGATGCAGTCGGCCTCCCCGATCCCGCCCGCGCCGCAGATGCCTATCCCTGCGAACTCTCTGGTGGACAGTGCCAACGTGTCATGCTGGCCATGGCCCTCGCCGGAGACCCCAAACTACTCATCGCCGACGAACCCACCACCGCCCTGGATGTCACCACCCAGCGCTTAATCCTGTCCCTCATGGACCAACTCGCCTCCGAACGCGGCATGGCTATCCTGCTCATCACGCACAACCTCGGTATCGTCGCCCATTACATGCGCCGTCTTTACGTCATGTACGCTGGCCGCATCGTCGAAAGCGGCCCCGTCTCCGATGTCCTCGCCGCCCCACAGCACCCCTACACCCAGGGATTGCTCGCCGCGGTTCCCGGACTCTCCCGAACTGCCGATCGCCTACAGGATATCCCTGGCACCGTACCTCCGCCCGGAAAATTCCCCAACGGCTGCGCCTTCGCCCCGCGTTGCTCTCATGTCTGCCCCGACTGCGAAACCTCAATCCCCGACCTCCGCCCCTACAGCACCAACCGCCGTGTCCGCTGCCTCCTGCAGCAAAACAACGCATAAGCCCCGCCCGACACCCATTCGCCGGCCGCCGCCCGGGATTTCCGCTTCAAGCTGTATCGAGGCCCCTCCCTACGCCCGTTGACCATCCCTACGCCCGTTAACCATCCCTGTCCGCCGTCCTCTGTTCACTGCCCATTATTCACTCTCCATGAGCCTCCTTTCTCTCGTACTCTACCTAGCCGTCTTTATTCTGCTCTTCTCGCTGTCAGCCTTCTTCTCCGCCAGCGAAACAGCACTCCTCTCCCTGTCCCCAATGCAGATTCAACGCATCAAAGAAAAAGATGCAGATATCGGCCGCCGCCTCGTACTACTGCTCAACCGCCCCGAAACCCTCCTCTCCACCCTACTCATCGGCAACACCTTCGTCAATGCCGCCCTCGCCACCGTCGGCTTCGCCTTCGTCTCGGCACTTGGCCCAGTACCAGAACGTTGGACCGAAGCCACCAGTATACTCTCCGTCACCCTCCTCGTCCTCCTCTTCGGCGAAATCAGCCCCAAGCAATATGCCATACGTAATGCCGAAAAAATGGTTCCCTTCATGGTGCGCGCCTTCGCCATCTGCATTCCCCTGCTCTACCCCCTCTCCTGGGCCCTCAGCCGACTTCTGCGCCCCTTCCGCAAAAGCTTCTCCCCCGAACGCCGCTCCGTCTCCGATGACGAACTCGTCAGTGTCGTCAATATGGGCGAAGAAAGCGGAGACATCGACCGCGAAGAAGGTGCCATGGTCCGCGGCATTCTGCGCCTCAACGACCTCAACGCCTCCGATGTCATGACCCCGCGCGTCGATCTCATCGGCCTCGATATCAACGATCCGCCCGAAATCCACGAACGCATGATGCGCGAAGCCCCCTTCGTCTGGATGCCACTCTGGGATGATACCGCCGACAACTTCATCGACTTCGTCGATGTCTCCAAATACCTCCTCGATCCCCGCCACAGCCTCGAAGATGCCCGCTGCCACTGCCGAACCGCCGTCCCCGAAAATATCGGCCTCGACGACCTAATCATCCTCCTCTGCCGCCAGCACCTCCCCGTCGTCCTCGTCACCGACGAATACGGCGGTACCGCGGGTATCGTCTCCCAAGGCGATGTTCTCGAGTTCCTCTCCCTGGAAACGGAAGACGATCACTCCGCCGAGCCACCAGACATCATCGTCCGCGGCCCCAACCGATGGATTGTAGCTGGCGATGCCGGGCTCGAACAAATTAACTTCACCCTCGGCACCCATCTGGATGCAGATGACTCCGACCGCATGAGCGGCTGGATTACCTTCCATGCTGGAAAAATCCCGCGTGTCGGCGACATCATCGAAGCTGACGGCTACCGTGTCACCGTGCAAAAAATGCGTCGCCGTAAGATTATCGCCGTTCTGCTCGAAGACCTCGACCCCGGCTCGCGCGACAGCGACCTTCCCGGTGCCGCCCCCGACTGCGACCCCGAACCCGAAGAGCACAATGCTGCCCGCAGCGCCGCCGAAACCGCCGAAGAAGGAGAAGCCCGCATATGAGTACCGCCGAACTCCTAATCAACCTCACGCTCATCATCATCTTCTTTACTGGCAGCTGGTTCTTCTCTGGCTTCGAAAGCGGAGCTATCTCCCTCAACCGCCACCGACTGGTCTATCGCATCCGTCACGGAGACAAAAAAGCCCGTGCACTGGCACGCCTCCTGCGCGACTCCCACCGCCTCCTAGCCACCACCCTAGTCGGTAACAATATCTGCAACGTCACCCTCTCCACGCTGACCGCAGCACTGGCCACCACCGCAGCAGCAGCACTCGGATTCGGAGGTGCCCTCGCCCAAACCATTGCCACCGTCATCATCGCCACCCTCCTGCTCATCATCGGCGAATATCTACCCAAACTCTGGTTCACCTCGCGCCCCATTGAACGCTGCATCCCACTGCTGCCAATCTTCCAAGTGCTACGCGCCTTACTCTCCCCACTGGCCTCCCTCTGCATCTTTATCACCCGCCTGGTTACCCCAAAAAGCCAAGAAAAACGCTCGCCCTTCGTCTCCCGCGAAAGCATCGCCTTCCTCATGCGCGATTCCGAGGCACAAGGCGAAATCTCCCCCTTTGAACGCATCATGGTCAGCCGCGTACTCGATCTACAACTGCGAAAAACAACCCGACTCATGACTCCGCTCAGCCGCGTCGATCGTGTCTACGAAAGCGACAATCTCGCCACCGTCCTCCGCGTCTTCCGCCAGACGCACCACCGCATCCTCCCCATGTTCTCCGATGATGGCAAACGCTGCACCGGCGTCATCCACCTATTCGACCTGCTCCGCAGCCAAAACCAAAACCCCGTTCCCGCCGATGTCCGACGCCCCGCCGTCCCCGTCCGAAGCGACACCCCCTCCGACGAACTCCTCCCCTACATGCGCGTGCGCCGTACCAAAATCCTTATCGTCCACAACGACGAGAAAATCGTCGGCATCGTCACCCAGCAGGATATCCTCAACGCCGTCCTCGATGACGAACTTCTCCGCTCCTCCACCGACCGCCGACGTGCTCCTGCCCTAACAGAAGCCCCAGCCGACTGAGCCTGAAGCTCACATCATTAGCCTCATTAGACACTCAATCTTCCCCTCAAAAACATCGCTACCGCCACACTGCTTTTCAGTACGCTAGAGATACCTATTGCAGCGCACGCAGCCACCGCAATTTCTAAACGGACAACTCGGCCAAATCAAGAAGCTCACTCCCCTACACTTTGCGCCAAGGGCCCAGTGGACTCACGACTCCCGTCCTCTACGGTAGTGCGTGCAGATACGTCGTGTAGGCATTGGCAAGCGTATGTCGTAGACAATCTACCCTGGCAAAAGATCTTAACGCGCTGCACATGTCAAGCGACGCAGCCCGATATTATTCATTTGCGCGCAGCGCTCTTCTCCAGTACCGCCGCCTCCTGTTCGCAGTCCGTTGCCGCCCGCAGATACTTTGCGGCCTTAATTTCATAACGCTCCGCCTTGTTCAGTGCTCGTACCGCATAGCTTTCGGACGCGCCTTCCGCCCGTCGGCGCCATTCTGCAGCACGGTCCAGACACGTCTGATACTTCGTCCGATAAGATTTCGCAAGCAGACGCTGTGCATGAACCTCCGCCTCTTCCACCGTTGCGAACGTGACAGAAGCTTGACGAGCATCAGTATCCCTGGAACGTCCGCTGCGGCAGCCGACCATACCCCCGATTATCAGCACCGAAAGCAATATAGTAAAACAACGATTCATCGAACATTTCCTCCATTTGTCCACTCCGCTACGCGGACATTCAAAAAAACAGGCACTCAATCATCTTCGGCATATCGGTGTAGCAACCGCCCCGTTGTAACAACAGAGCTGCAATACGCCAATTGGCATATCGTTTCGCAATACCCTTTTTGATTCACTTACAGACAGTGTATCACATCCGCAGTACGAAACCTTACTCCAAAAGATGCTGAGTTCATGCATTTATCCTATCAAACTTGGACGACACGACAAGAGGCACCTCGCGTCACCCCCGCTAGAGGAATTTATTCAAAGATCACGCGCGTCTCTTTCGTCGCATCCGACGAACCGCCGATACGGATACAGAAGGCACCAGGTTCAACCACAAAACGCATGGCAGGATCCCAAACAGAAAAGGCCGAGGGCGGCATCATAAAATTGATGGCATGGGTTTCCCCAGGTTGCAGCATCAGCCGGTGAAATCCACGCAGCTCCTGTTCGCGCGGCACCACAGAAGCAGCCTCGTCGCGCACATACACCTGCACCACCTCCGCCGCCGCCACCGTGCCAGTATTGGTCACCTTCACCGACACCTCAATACTGTCACCACAGGCGTATACCGGCTTCGCCAGCACAGGATCGCTGTAAGAAAAGGTGCTGTAGCTTAGGCCGAAGCCGAAAGGAAAGAGCGGACCGTCCTTCACATCATAATACCCAGACGAATCACAGCTACGGCGAGGACAATACAAAATCGGAACTTGTCCCGCATGACGAGGAAACGACATCGGCAGCCGTCCCGACGGCGACACCTCCCCCAGCAGGAGTGCCGCCACCGCAGCCCCGCCCAACGAACCAGGTTGCCAAGCTTCCAACACCGCATCACTCAGCGCAGCGACCTCTTCCAATACGGCGGGACGGTCGTTAAACAGAACCGTCACCACGGGTTTACCAAGCGTCTTCAGAAAACGCAACAAGTCCAGCTGATCCCGCGGCAGTTCCAGCGTCGCCCCAGAACGACTCGCCGTCAATGCTGGCACGGATCCGCCCAGACAGGCAACAATCACCGCGGCATCCTTTAGACGCTCAGTCAGTCCTTCCAGATAGGACTTCGTACATCCCCCCAATAAACAGCCAGCAACAATCAGACGCTCTTCCGACATCCGGTCACGAAACCCCTCTGCCACCGTCACCGTTTCCGTAGGACGGCTTTCTGAAGTCCATCCGCCTTGAAGGCTGACCCGATTCTCGACAAATGGACCGACCAGCGCCAGCTTCGGCGGAGCCGGGGTTTCCCTGTCACCCAATGCACTATGAGTTCCAAGCGCGGTCGGGGCCACCTCGCTGACGGTTTCCGCCGTATGCATATCTGAAAATGCCGTCAATGGCAACACGCCACCACGATTCTGTAACAGCACCGCACTGCTACAGGCCATCCGAAAGGCCAACGCACGAACGGCATCCGCCCCCAATCCCCTCCGTTCGCGGTCTTCGTCGCAAAAAGCAAATGGGTCTTCAAAGAGCCGCATACGAAACTTTAGTTCCAGTACGCGCGATACAGCGGCATCCAGCATCGGCAGTCCCACCTTGCCTTCGGCCAATGCCCGCTTTAAATATTTGGCAAACGCCCCCGAAGCCCGGTCGGCATCCACCCCAGAACGCAACGCACGGCAAACGGCTTCAAATCCATCTCCCGCCGCCCCCGCCCAGACCGCACGATTCATCGCATCCCAGTCAGAAAAAACTGGCCCCTGGAAGCCTAACTCATTACGCAACAGCACACGGAGTGTGTAGGGCTCAAACACCATCGGCACACCATTGTAATAAGTCGGCGCACACATCATCGCTGCCGCCCCGGCATCGACGGCCCGTCGAAATGGTGGCAAAAAACGCTCACGCAACGCACGTTCAGACACCGCATCCGTCTGAACACCCCGCCCCCCGAACGAAGCCCCCGACGCGATAAAATCGCGCAGACAGGCCGCCGGATGCGCCGGATGCCCGGATAGTTCTCCACCCTGAATGCCCTGAATCGTTGCAGCCGTCACCACAGAGGCAAGATACGGATCCTCCCCCGCACTATTAGCCGCCGACACTGGACGCGGATCATCCGTCACCGCAGCACCGTCTGTCACTAACAGATGCAATCCGGATGCTGAGGCCTCGCCAGCCATTGCTGCGGCACACGTCTCAATCAGCGTCCGGTCCCAGGAGGCCGCCATCGCCAACGTGTTCGGAAACACTGTCCGAAATCCGTGCGGCAGTTCTCCGCAAAACAGTAGCGGAATGCCCAATCGACTTCCCTTCAGGCGTGCTGACTGAAAGGCCCGACAGCGCGCCACACCCTGGATACCAAAGACAGTCCCACAACGTCCAGACCCAACCTCCTCCAACGAAGGCCACTGCACGGCATTCAGTTCGGCAATCTTCTCCTCAGGCGTCATCCGGCTCAACAAATCCGCCACACGGACATCCACCGGCAGCGCACTGTCCAAATACGCCTGCGCCCGAAGCCCTGCCGCTGCGGCCAGCACCAAGGCCAGCAGCCCCTTCCCAAATATATGCGATACCTTCATTCATAACTCCTGCGAAAATTAAGTAAACAGTGAACAGCGAACAGTTTCGGGTGGGGTTCCGCCCCACACCCCTTTCAGAAACCTACGCTGCCGCCGGGCGACGGACCTTGGAGGACTTACGGCGGCTGCGCCTTCTTCGACCGGCGACTTACTCTTGGCGGGCAGAGCCGCAGAATCATTTATCATTCATCATCCATCATTCATCTGCGGCGCAGCGCACTACCTCAGCTGCCACCGAAACCCAGGCCGCTTCTTCAAAAAGACCGCCTTCAGCGTTACCGGTGCCTTCGTCAGATAGCGGAAGGTGACAGGATTGCTTCGGGGCTGTTCGAGCACCAGCGGACCAGTCACCTGCCAGTGCGAGAAAATCTGTCCCTGCGGCGGTTCGGCGGCCGTCACCTCGAACAGTTCGCTCTGACACCAGGCGCCGTTAGTGACGGCCCCGTCCACCACGGTCAGCGGCGCACGGAAGTCCTCATGCCGGATAATCGGCAGGAAGCGCGTCACCGACGCACTGGGCCGGTAATACGGCGGCGCAAAGGCCCGTGCCCGGATGACACAGGTACCCGGGATCGGGATCGGACCGGTATACAGCGGCGACTGCTCCGTCGGTTCGGGCACGTCGGCCGCTTCCTTCTCCGAATTCACAAATGCCAGCGTATAGCGGATTTCCGGCATCGGGTAGGCTTCCGGGAGACCGCTCATCTTCAGCACGCACTGCTCCGACAGCGGCGGCATCTGCACATTGTTCTGCAGCACGGCCCCGCCCGCATTCAGCATCAGCGGCGGCGGCAGCTGCGGACGCACATGCCACAGATACTCCGCGCGCACCGGCACCGATACGGCATCGCCCACCTTCGTCCGGACCCAGAAGGTCCGGTTACTGCCGGCCGCGATTGGGAAGCGGTCCACCGTCAGCGTAAAGAACTCCTCCAAACGTCCGGTATCGGAATACTGCACGGTCCCGCCGTCCTCCCCAGGGAGAAGGCGAACGGTGATGTCCTCAAAGAACGGACCAGGGACCGGGCTCAGACGGGGGGCGGCCGGACTCGGCGCGTCGGCCCCCTCGGGCACCTCGGCGGGACGCTGTTCGGCATCGGGATAATTTTCGGAGACCGGACGTCCGTCCACCGTCAGCTCTCCGGTGCATCCCTGCGGACGCGGTGTCTGCCCGTCTTCGCTGACATAGGCACAGATGCCGCCCAGCGGGATGAAGCCGACCCCGCCGTTGCCCGACATGCCGTGCGAATCCACCGTCCCGGCAATGACGTGGCAGTTCTCGATGACCGCCCCCTGTTCGACATACGCCACCAGGGCCGCCATTGCGCCGTACGAACCGGGTGCCGTAGCCTCGGCCACCGGATGATACAGGGTCAGATTGCGAAGCGCACCGCCCCGCATCAGACCGATGAAGCCGCCCAGACGGTCCTGAGGCTCAATCAGACTGCCGTTCATCCAAAACGGCGGCGCAAAGGGGATGAACACCGGACGCACAATGCGGTACCCGTCGCCGTCAAACACGCCCGAGAACGGCAGATCCCGGGCATCGCCGCCCTCTGCCGCCAGCGACCGTTCCCAGCCGGCGGTGGAGACCCGCACCCCAGTCATGTCGATGTCGCCGGTCATCTGCAGATACTCGCCCGCAAAGCTACGGCCTGCGTTCACCGACTCGGCAAACGCCGTCAGATCGACCGGTTCGGAAATCAGATAGGGGTCAAACTGCGTTCCGCTGCCGCCGGCACGAGGCGCGAAGCGGACCGCCGTCGCCGTGTCGCCGGGCGTGGCCTTCGGCGCAAAACCCTTGGCCTTCAGCACCACGGAGCCCGGAAAACGCAGCGACTGTCCGGCCGGCCAGCGCGTTCCCGACGCCGTCGGTTCGGACCCGTCCGAAGTGTACGTGACATAACCTGGCGACGGCGGACAGTTGCCGACCGATGCCGTGCCGTCGCCGCCGATATGCAGCGACACATTCTGCGCACGCGCCCCGAAGACCACCTGCGACAGCGTCATCAGCGGCCCCTCTTTGCCCTCGGCAACCCGCGCATCCGCCGCCCGGCTGCAGACCCAGCGCACCGCCCAGGTGCCGGCGGGAATATCGTACACCGCCCGCCCCTGCTGCGCCGACGCCTGTTCGTTGCGCGTAAGATCCGCCCACTGCGACTCGTTCAGCACCGGCGTCCCCGCATACTGCAGCGAAAACGACGTATCCGCAGGACGGTCCGCATCCCAGAGCGCCAGGAAGGACACCGTCTGGGCAGGCCCCGACACCACGGTCTCGAAAGAGGCCCGTTCACCAGGGCCAATCCATCCGCAGCGCATCCAGCGTTCATCGGAGAGTCCGTCGCGTTCGCGCCGCTCGGCACGCCAGCGGCCGTCCGTCCGGTACTCATGCGCCAGCGCATCGCCCGCCGCCTCGTACAGTTTCAGCTCAAACGCCGTCCCCGCACTGTTGACGCGGGGCAGAATCTCGAATCCGTCGGGCGGGGTGGCATCCAGCATGCCGCCGCTGAAGATATCGATCAGCGCCAGACGCCAGCGCTTGCCCTTCATCGCATACGCATCGGGGAAGGCAAATTCAAAGCGCCGCAGCGAACGCCGGTACTGCGTGGCATCCGCCCAGTAATCCGTCAGACGCAGCACCTGACCGCTGTCGCAGTCCACCAGCGCAAACCAGTACATGGAGCTCTCCGGCAGCCACCCCGTCAGCCGGAAAGGCTCCCCGGCACGGTACGTCTTCTGCCACGACCCCGTGCAGTGCCCCAGCGTCCCCACGGGATCGTCCGGATATTTCGGGTCGCCCGGCATCAGATACACCGAGCAGGAGGAGCGCCCAATGGCAAACGGCGCAGAGGTGCCGACGATGTGCATGTCGTCCGTGTCGGACACGGAGATGCGGTACTCCAGCGTCTCCGAAATCCAGCCCTTGCCCTTCAGCTGCACATGCTGCAGATTCCAGGCTCCGGGCGTCACCGTCACACGCCCCAGCGTCGCCTCCAGCGTCCAGGGATCCCCGTCGGGCGCGCCCCGCCGGCGCGATTCCAGCGCCACATCGGCCATCACCGCATCGGACGGCTTCAGCGAGAAAGTCATCCAGTTGGCATCCACCGGCAGATCGCCGGTCGACGGCGCCGTCACCTCGATCGTCTCCGCCGTCACCGCGCTCTTCACACGGAACAGCGACGAATAGGCAAACACCTCCGGCAGCGGCTGACCCGACGCATCCAGCGCCACCGTCTTAAACACATACCCGCGCCCCTTGTCCGACTCCGTCGGCGTCCACACGTCAAACGTCACCGACGGCGCCCCTGCTGGATAGGCAAAAACCTTCGGCTCGAAGGTCGTCCCCTCCACCGGCGTGCCGTCGCGGTGCATCAGCGTCACCGATACCTGTGCCGCACGCTCCGCCGTCACCTCCAGCGAAATCGCCGTCCCCGCCTCGATGGCGGTCTCCGCAAACGGCGTCACGGAAAGATAGCCCGCCGACGCATCCAGCGCACGCACCAAATCCACGCGTCCGCCCGTTTGGCAGCGCCCGAGCAGTTCCCCGCAGGGCGCCGCCGTCGCCATCAGCCGGCGCTTCACATCCGCATAGGTCCAGGACGGATTGCGCTCCCACAGCATCGCCGCACAGGCCGCAACCAGCGGCGTCGCCATCGACGTGCCGTCCCAGGCCTCATACGCCGTATCGCCCGCATTGGTGCAGGAAAGAATTTTCACGCCAGGTGCACCGATATCGCACGTCGTCGCCCCGTAACTCGAGAAGTCGGCCAGAATATCCGTCTGTTCGTCCTGGTTCAGCCCCGTCGCCACCACCGCGAGAATGTTGTCGCAGTCATGGGACGAAGGAAAGGTCGGCAGACGGTCGTTGTCGTTCGCGTCATTACCCGCCGCAATCACCACCAGCGTCCCGGCCCGCCCGAGCTCGTCAATCATCGCCTTGCTGCCCGAATCGTCCGTCCCGGACCCCGGCGGCGTACCGAAAGAGCAGCTCAGCACCTTAATGCCGTGCTCCAGCGCATACTGATAGCCATCCAGAATATTATCGCCCTCTTTCCAGTAGGAAATCGGACCGCGGATGGATGTCAGATCCGCCACCTGCCCCACACCGGAAATCCCCTTGCCGTTGTTGCCGTCCGCGCCCATAATGCCCAGACAGTGCGACCCGTGGCCGTGATGGTCGTCCGGACGCGGATCGGAGTTCAGCGCACTCACACGGGTACGCACATTCACCCGAAGATCCTCGTGCGTCATCCGCACGCCCGTATCATAGACCGCACAGGGAATGTTGGGATAACCGAAAAAGCCCTGCGCCCACACCTGCGGCACTCCGACCCGCTTCAGTCCCCACTGCTGAGGATACTTCGGATCGTTCGGCACCGGCGCCGGCGCTGACGCCTGCGGCACGGAAAACGTCTGTGCCCGGACCGACGGCGCCTCCGACGTCAGCGTCACCCCGGAGCGCACCGTACCCGACTCAGCGGAGCGCCGCCCCGCCGGCAGATAAAAATTCACCGCGGAATACGCCGCCTGCGTCTCCCCCAGCGTTCCCAGTTCGGACAGCAGCCGACGCACCTCCGCCCGATCGTCCTGCGGCACCGCCACCCGCAAAATACGCCCGGTCAACCCGTAGCGCTTCCGAATCGGATACCCCGCGCGCCGCAGCGCCTCCAAGACATCCGCCAAACGCGCCTCATCGGCCACCACCGTAATCTCGGACAGCTGATGCCCCGATTCGAAAATGCGTGCCTCCCCAGCAGCCTCCTGCACAATCCGCTCCCAAATCTGAAGCTTCGAACCTGATGCCAGCGTCAATACCCGACTCTCCACCGTCGCAGCCGGGCCACCCACCCCCATCGTCGAACGGCGCGTCCGGACAACCTCCGATACCGCCACCTCACCCCAATCAATATTCCGCTCAGCATATACAACAGGCTTCGCCTCCGCCGCAAACAATACCGACGGAGCCAAGCCCACCAGCACCCATAGCAACTCTCTAATCCAACGCCGCATTCTGCGCCTCCCTCTCGGTATTATATCTATAAGTATACCATGTTTCCCCCAGCATCGTCATGCGTCAAACACCCCAAGCACTACGTCGCCAGACAGGCCCCCACGGATATTCCCCCACCCTCTCGGCGACGTTGACGGAGGCGGGAATTCAGAATCAGCGCCGAACGGCCCCCACCGTTCGGCAACACACTTCATGGTGCCGCGCCGTTCACCGCACGCAGCGACAGCAGCACCACCTCGATCTGCCTCGCCATCCGTCCGGACTACGACGAACACCTCGTTCCAACGCGTCAGTCCTGCGTCTCCTCCAGCTTTTCGATATCGGACGGCTCACTGACCTTCAGCCCCAACCTGCGCAAATCGCGGCGGACAGCCTCATTAGGAATCCCCACATGACGGAGCGCCATCTCCGGTTCGTACGCTTTCAAAACCGTAAAGTACCCCGCCCGAAAGAGCAGCCCCAACGTCGAAAAACGCTCGGGATCACAGCACCACTGATACAAATCTCTGCCATCGGCGTAATCCGTTTTCCCATAATCTCTCTCGGGATCTTCCTTCCAACGCCTGGCACGCTCCGTCTCCCGATGATCCGTCTCTGCCGCAAACTTCAGTAGCACCGAACGGCACGCCGGCACCCAACGATCGTCAAACGTCTCCGCCTGCGCCTCCAACACCCGCTTCAGATACAGCGGATTGACCAGCGGATCGGAATCGTAATCAAAACGATACCCCCCAATCCAACGGTCCAGCTCGCGCCGATACACCGCGTACGGCAGCCCCATCTTCTCAGCATGGGCATGCAGCTGCGGACCGAAATATCTCTCCAGCTCCTCCCCAGTAAACCCGCACAGCGTAAGATAAGGCGTTTCAAGCGAAATATTGTCCAAATTGTTCACCCCGCTGAAGACAGAAGTCAGCAGTGTGGCATAAGGCATCTCGCCCGCCATCAGCAAAAAATGAATCGACGCGCAGTCACACTTCAGATGAATATACACATTATTCAGCAACCGCACAATCTCCTCCGCCAGCTTCGGACGGTCCAGCACCGCCCGAATCGGCGCATCAAAGTTGTCAATCAAAATCACCGCACACTGCTCCCTCCGCTTAAGCGCAAAAAGCGCATGCATAAACGCACCAGAAGCATACGTGGACGTATAGTCATCATCCCCCCAAAGATCCTCGCCGACCGCCTTCCTCACCACCTCCAGCAACTTCGCCTCCACCTCCTCAACCGTCTCGCCGACCGCATCCGCCATATCCATAAAAATAATCGGCCACGGCTTCCAGTCATAATCCTCGCGGTCAATCGCCAGCCCCTTAAAAAGCTCGCGCCTCCCCTCATAGATATACCTCAGCGTCGACAGCATCGTCGACTTGCCAAACCCGTCCGGACGCGAAATAATGTTCGCATAACAGCACCCGGCCCGCTCAACCAGCCGATACAGCATATCCGTCTTGTCAACATAAACACCCTGCTCACGCAGTCCCTTGAAATCGCTCATAGCAATACTCCTTTCGCTTCACCGCAATTATACCACACAGCACGCCAGAAACAAACCCCCGTTTTCAATGCCCTTCCCGCAAAGAGCAAGTCGCCCATCGAAAAAGCGAAGCGCCGCGTATCCTCCAAAGACGAAGCCCAGTAAGTCGTCGGTCGAAGCAGGCGAAGCGCCGTAAGTCCTTTAAGGCACGCCAAAGTCGTAGCCGCCCTCCGGGGGGGCACTCCCCCGCAGCACGACATAGGCACCGATTAATGCAGCCCCCCCCTATCGCACTCGCAAGACATGTTGCCGATCCGCAGGAACCCACCCGCATTTAACACCCAAATTCCCGAAACTGCCACAATCACAGGGGAAGGACATTGCGTACCAATTTAAACTCACCTGAGCGGTTACAAAAGCTCGGCAGGATTATAGCCCATGGAAACCAACTTCCGATAAAGAAAGGAGGTCGGCTTACGGATATCTTTCCAGAAATTGCCACAGTATCGCCCATTGACAAACTCACAAGCCGGCGAACCCGGATTATTCAAATCGCATTTCAGGCTGCGGTGTTTACCGCCCACTGACGGCTGCGGCTTCCGCGGATAATGAGGAGATACGCCGAGCAGAGGCCTGGAATCTGCAAGCAAGTCATTCAGCTTATTTATAAAACTCTGACTGCGCGATGCCTTGGCAATGTCATAGACATTTTTCTGCACCCCATCTATAAGACAGTGGTGTTTCATCATCAGCCCAAACCTTCTGCGATCTATCTGCCACAGTTTTTTGAGCAATTCGAAATCACTCAGATAAGCCGCCATCATTAGGGGCGTATACCCGCTGCGGGTTTCCGTGAACGGGTCAAGACAGTGACGCTTCACCAGATAGTCGTATACCTGCTTTTGATTGCGTCTAATTGCCTCCTGCAATACCGGCACAAACTCATCATCCCGCCCGAAGAAATGTGAATCGGCAAAGGTAAGATCAAGTTCAAACACCCGCTCGGCGAACCAAGGACACGTATTCACAGACCGTTTTGAAAAACGATTCCACGCCGGCGGCTTTGACGTGCGATCAAGATATTTCACATAAAGCTTAGCCAACCTCTCCGAGGAGCCGGACACAATTTTATCGAATACATTCTCTAAGCGGTAGACATCCACCAGTTTTACGATAGAGTAAGCCGAAAATGCAACAGTAAATATCCTATACTCTTCCTGCGCATTCGGACAGCCGATATAGTTGGCATATGATTCGATAAACTCAGAGAAAAAGTCCCTGTACTGCTCAAGACGGTCGCTGTTGTCCGCTACACATTGCAGACACGCGCCCTCCCCCAGTTCACACAGATAAGCGAACGCCTCTTTCAGATATTCTTTATGACGATACAGGTACAACTCGAACTGCATTACCGCAAAGACAATAAAACGGGCATAACACGGTTTATCATCCCAGAATATCTCCTCCGTGAAACGCTCATAAAATATATTGACGAGTTCCTCCTTATCTTCGGAGGACTTCCCATATTCGGCAAAACTGCCAATAAGTATTTTCAGAAGGGATAAAACATCGGAGGTTTTATTATTAATCATCGGGTCGACACAACATAGCATACGCCCCACATTCCATGTCTTCCCAATATGCTGTCGGATACGCCGCTTACCGTCATCATCCGCCTTATCATAATACCGGCGGGATGCCTCTTCATAATCCTTACAATCCAATGCCTTGAAAAAAGCCCTGGCATTCAGGTCGAAAGCGTCAAACAAACTCATAGAAAAACCTCCAATATAAACCGTCCGAAACCACGACGTTGTTTATCACATCATAAAACCAGACTTATGTATGTTAGCATACTGCGGCGGCAGCGAACCGGAAAATCCGCAACCGCCGCCGAATCTCAGAGATCCTCGGGATAGATAAACTCGCCGCTCGGGAGCTGGACCATCCCTTCGCAGGAATATCCGCCACCGACATACTGCACCTCTTCATCGGTACCGCAGTTGAAGCATTCCGGCTTGCAGCCGTTCTCCTCAATCCAGTACGGATCCATCTTAAACGTTGCGCCGCAGCGACAACAGTGCCACACGGTAGGTTTGACTCTTGCCATAACGTATCCTTTCGCTGGGACGGCAGTCGGGAACCTTCCCGACTGCACGGACACATCCTGTGCCTGTCCTCTGCCACTAAAAGGCAGTCAGTCGGAAATATTCCGGATTTATTTTGATGGATGTCAGTTTTATTCGCTACGAATAAAAAAAACAGCCGCACATCCACCCTGCCGGTCAGACCCGCGCCTGACCGGAGCCTTTCGCCGGTGCCTTAAACCGCACCGCCGCCTTCGCCGGTAATGCGCTCCAACAGGCGGGCGGCTTCTTCGTGTCCGTTCTTGGCAGCCTTACGGAGCCAGTCGATGGCTTCCTCGCGGGTGTGTGAGGGGATGTCGCCGTAGTAGTACATGGAGCCCAGGGTGAACTGGGCATCGGGCATTTCCACACGGGCGGCAAATATCAGCATTTCTTCGCCGGTTTTCAGGTCTTTGGGAGGCCTTGGCCGCGAATCAGACGGCACCCGACGCCATAGCAGATGAGCGAGTTCATGGAATGAAGCGCCTGTGTCAGTAACTCGGCGGCACGCGTAAGGTCCTGCTGAACAAAATGGCCGTCCGCATAGCACTCACCCAGCGTAAATTGTGCAAGCGGAACCCCCTCTGCGGCAGCCTCATGCAATATTGCCAGCCCTTTTTCTGTGTCCTGTTCCACTCCACGTCCCCCCAGATACAGACTTCCCAACACGGCTTTGGCCTGCCCGTACCCCAGTTCGACGGACTTCTTCAGCCACTTCATTGCAGCGTCGGTATCACGCGGTACATCCTCTCCGCGTCGATAGAGAAGCGCCAGGCTAAAGCATGCCCGCTTGTCCCCGGCATTGGCAGCCAACGTATAGAGGCGGATGGCAGCCTCCGGATTTCGGGGCACACCGATGCCCTTCAGATAGGCCGAGGCCAGTGTTTCCAGCGACTCAGAGTCGCCCTTCACCGCCAATTCGCGAAGGATGCGAATACCCTCGGCCTCCTCATCGGGAGTGCCGGCGGTTAACAACGCCATACCGAGCATATATTTCGCATTCGTCTGTTCCTGCTCGGCAGCCTTGCGGAACCAACCGATTGCACGGCGGTGCCCCTGTTTACCATTGCGGGCCATCAGTTCCATGCCCCAGTCATACTGAGCTTTGGAGTGCCCGAGCTCGGCAGCCCTACGCAGCCAATGGTTCGCCTCCTTCGGATTGTGCAGCGCATCCATGCCAAACTGACACCAGCGACGCGCCAGCTCCTTATCGGCAAACGAGCGTGTTCCGGAGTCATGCCAAACCGACAGAATATAACAGGCCTCGGCATCATCCATCTCCGCCGCACGTTGAATATAACGCAACCCAAGCGCGGGATCAAACATCCCATCCGGACCGCTCATATAGCAGGAACCGAACATTTTATGCAATTCGGCCGTACGCTCGTTCTCCTCAACCGACTGAATCAGTTCAAACGCCTTCTCATAATCAACGGGCACGCCGAGGCCTTTAATATAGATACGGGCCTGCACCCCAAGGGCACGCAGATCCCCGGCCTCTGCCGCAGGTGTCGCGAACCGCAGCGCTTTGGCTCCGTCCGCCGTTTCCTTGGCCTGCACATAATAAAGAGCCAGATCCGTTTGGGCGGACCAATCACCCAGGGCTGCGGACTTGGCAGCCCAAGACTCGGCCGCCGCCTCATCCTTGGACATACCGCCGATTCCGTTCTGACAGCGGCCGGCAAGTTCCCGCATCGCCGCAGTATTATCCTTTCCGGCAAGCTGCATCAGTTCCTCCACAGAGAGGCCCTTCGGGTTCTCGGCAAGTTTCTTCACCAACGCGTCAGGCACAAGAAAGTTGCGGCAGTTGCGGTGCGTGTAACGAGAGGTGGGGGTGTGTTCCATAAATAATCTCCATTAAGGTTGATTGGGGAGGTGTTCCCGCTACTGAAAGGTACTGAGCTCCGAATATTCCGGAAAAATATTATCCGATGCGATTGCGCACCGAAACGCCCGGCACATACGGAAGGCCGTACGTGCCGGGCAAACGATTAACGGGGGACTCAAAGGTCTTCGGGATAGATAAACTCGCCGCTCGGGAGCTGGACCATCCCTTCGCAGGTATATCCGCCGCGGACATACTGCACGGCATCGTCGGTGCCGCAGTTGAAGCATTCCGGCTTGCAGCCGTTCTCCTCAATCCAGTACGGATCCATCTTAAACGTTGCGCCGCAGCGACAACAGTGCCACACGGTAGGTTTGACTCTTGCCATAACGTATCCTTTCGTTAGGACGGCTGTCGGGCACCTTCCCGACTGCACGGACACATCCTATGCCTGTCCTTCGTCATTAAAAGACGGATAACCAAAACGTTTCCGGATTTATTTTGAAAACATCTGCCGACAGCATGCAGACAGGAGCAAATATCCCACAGCATCGGTACCGAACCGCAAAAACACTTCTCCAAACGCAATGCCCCGCACTGCCGAAGAATGCGACTATACGCCGCAGGTGCAGAGCAACTGCTGTTCGGAACGGCCCTGAACGCAGACGGCGAACAGCAGATCGACATCACGGACAAATCCCGAACGCAACAGTGTATTGATGGCAATGCGGTTGTCATTACCGGGCACTTTCGGAAATTCCTTCAGCAAGCGAAGCCATTCCATCCACAGCGTCATCCCCCGCCCGTTTTCCGCCTCGGGATTATTCCCGAGCGCACGAAAATAACGACTGAAGGCCTTGTGGTCCAGACGGGACATCGCCTCGGCAGCGGCGTTCCAAAGATTGTTCTTTTCCATCCCATTCGCGTTCATCGCAGACTTCCTTAAATGTCCGCAGGCGGGAACCATTCCCATGCGGTTTCATCTCTGAAAGTATGCCGACCCGGATTATTCCGGAAAAAAGTTCATCGTCCGCACCTTACCGCTCAGAAAACGCCCGGTGCCACTCCTCGTCGGACATCAGCACAAACCCAGGCTGTGCCATATCGCGAAGCGTACATCCGGCATAGATGACAAACGGTGCATTGCCTTTGACATAATCGGTAAACTCGGTAGCGCGCGCATCCGCAGCCAGATGGCGTTTCGGTTCACCGGGATACGCATTGTCAAAGAGCGTTGCCATCAGCCGGCGGCAAATTCGGGATTCGGTTTTGCCGTCCTTATTCTTCACGGCCGTCTTGTATTCCAAGATTGGCACCGATACGGCATCGTCCGACACAATTTCCCGGGCATCCTTCAGGCATTCGTCAAAATACGGGGCCTTTTCCTCCGCTTCGGAGACAGGGGCCCGGCACCGCAGCGTATCATATCCCCGGTCGGCATATCCAAAGCGAAACCCGGCCTCCCGAAGCCGGCGGACATCCTCCTCCGAACACTGCCGGAGTGACTCCCCGTACAGTTTTCCGAGATGCGTCGGCAGCACAATCCGGTCGAGCACACGCAGTCCGTCCTCATCGCGCGCATTGATACGCATGGCCTTGGCGACCAGCAGCAATGCTGGCACCCCGCCGCGCGCATACAGTTCCTGCAGCAGCCGGCAGTCATAACAGTGTGCCTCCTCAAAAACCGCATCGATGGCCGCCCGGCCCGCCTCCTGTGCCTTCGGAATCCGTTCGCGGATACGGCACCAACTCATCCACAGCGTCACCCCGGCATCGTCACAGAGATCGGGATTTCGCCCAAGCACCCGAAACCAACGCCGAAACGCGGAGGCATCCGCATGACGCATGGCTTCAAGCACAAACTGCCGGACGGTTTCGCCGTCCATTTCCCACATCGTTTTATTGTAAGGCTGTTCCATTCCGTGCCACCTTTCATTCCGCATAGCGCTGCATCAAAACGCCCAGCGATACCGGGTCCGCAATGCCCCGGCCGATACCCGGTGTACCGGCCCGTACCATCGTCCACTCCGCCATCCGGCCGGGATTCTCCGGCCCCGTCACGGCATAGGCCGCCGTCTTCGGCAGCCCCATCTCCAGAGTATCCCGGAGACACAGGGCGAGATACGGCGCCGGCAGACCGAAACGCTGCGCAGCCGCCGCCCGGCACCACAGCGTATCACAGCCGCGGTCCATAAATCCAAACCGATACCCGACCGCTCTCAGCCGACGCACCTCCGCTTCCGAACAAAGCGGCACCGGCACGCCATCGGACACTCCCGCATGCGACGGCAGGGCTACCCGATCGAGTACCCGAAGTCCTACGTGGTCCCGGGCATTGATACGCACGGTTCCCGACTGCGCCGCCTCGACCAACAGATCCGCCCCACCGCAAACATACAGCGACAACAGCAGCGCCCCGTCATCCGCATGATGCTTCAGAAAAACGCGGTCGATGCCGTCTGCACCGGCCTCCGCCTCCTCCGACATCTGCCTGCGAAAGCGCTGCCAGCGCATCCACAGCGTCTCCCCGTGGACGTTGCAGACATCGGGATTGCTGTCCACCAACGCAAACAGACGCTCAAAGAGCCCGGCATCCCCACGTTGAAACGTCCGCTTCACCAATTCGTCATACAGCGGACCGTCCAGACGCAGCGTCCGCCCCTCATCGGAATACCCGACCATCGGTCCGCCCCCCGACACCTGCAGCTCATTCCCGCTCACTTATTAAACTCCCTCTGCAAATCGTCCTGCAATGCCTCCGGAAAATCCTCCGTCAGCATTGCGTCATACAGTCCCCGGTCAAACAGCATTTTTTTGATTTTCTCCGACCGGCAGGATGCTGCCGCCTGCAGAAACCTCTCCC